>Ga0207993_1000694_pt1 | contig 13176 bp, 7 predicted proteins | sample ETN01SmetaG_2_FD_185791 | JGI IMG/M metagenome (GOLD analysis project Ga0207993, IMG submission 185791) | Marine microbial and viral communities from oxygen minimum zone, Eastern Pacific Ocean - ETNP2014F12-01SV265 (SPAdes) (version 2) | ecosystem: Environmental > Aquatic > Marine > Oceanic ...
CCAAGAAGGATTTCCATTAATTGCATTGGCATCTTTACACATTTTCTTATAATCACAATCGCTCTGATCATGTCCACCTTTCCAAGAAGGATTTCCATTTTTAGCGTCAGGATCTTTACACATTTTCTTATAATCACAATCGCTCTGAGCATGTTCACCTTTCCAAGAAGGTTTTCCATTTTCAGCGTCAGGATCTTTACACCTTGCCCTATAAGTACATAGTTCTGGAACATGTATTGCGGATGAGATGTTTCCTACCCAATTATTATTTCTAATAGCGGCATCATCTTTACATCCCCTTGCTGCTTCTCCACATTGTGAATTCGCCGCTTCACATTCTTTTCTTGAAGAATTCCATTCGCAATTATAGAGTTCACCATTTCCTTCAACTACATAATATCTGTGACAATCTTCTTCATCAGTATCCGCTTTACTACACTTACCAATCTCTTCACGATCACTACAATCGTTACGCGGTCGCCGCGTTGGAGCTGGCGTTGGAGCTGGCGTTGGAGCTGGCGTTGGAGCTGGCGTTGGAGCTGGTGATTCTGTACTTGAGGACGCAGATTCTGGTGTATTTTTACACATCCAATTGTTATTGACAAGCCCCTTTTTATTCGTTTTGTATCCACATCCTTGGCTACCAGAGTAGTTACATCTCATAGCTCCCGAATTTTTTGGAGCCCACGACCAATGGTCCTCACAGTTACTACTACCCGCATCCGAACAATCTGATACAAAAGATAAGCCACTACAATTTTGTTTTCCACCGCCAAAAGATTCAGTCAATGCATTTTTACAGGTAGATATATAAAACACCAATACAAAAATTAACAAAATTAAATATGGTATTATAGAACGATCCATTAGTATAGTGATATAAATAATTTTAACGACCACCGAACATATGTGATAATCGTTGTAACCAAGGTTCTTGTGATGGTGGTCTTATTTCTGGTCTGGTTCCACAAGCCCTACCTTTTTCACATTTAGTGGAATGTTGACTCCATTGACAATGATATGGTGTATTTTCATATAATACAGAATGTGAATTATTTTTACACATATCTTGGGGCATATCTTCACATTGACCTCCTTCCCAAATAGGCTCACCGCATAATTTCTCATTTGAATCAGTAATTATTACTTTTCTTGTTTTGGAGGTTTTATTATTATGACCATCATTTACAGTATAAATAACAGAATATTCCCCAGCATTGCTTGTATCAACATTCGAGTTTGTTTTTATATCGTTACTAATATCTATACCATTATCTGTTGCTCTTGCGCCTAAATCAGTATATTTAGAATTAATATTCAGTTGTATTGGATTATCGCCAAAAATTTCTAATATCGGTTTAGTTTTATCTATAATTTCAACATATCTGTATATTTCAGTTTCGAGAGGAGGATTTGAATCATCTCTAACCCAATATTTAACTTCATAATCACCAGCAACTCGTGTATTTACATTGCTCCTATGTTGTAATTTAGAAGTTAAGTCTACTTTCTCACCATCTATCATTTGATGTGCAGTAACTGCGTCTCTTTGTTCAATATATCCATTTCCTAAATTTATTTTAACTCTTTCTGGTCCATTTAATGATATTACTGGAATATCTTTTTGTTGTATAGTAGGCTCTGGTATTTGAAGAGGTGTTGGAGCAGGTGTTGGAGCAGGTGTTGGAGCAGGTGTTGGAGCCGGTGTTGGAGCAGGTGTTGGTGTATTACACATATTACCCGAAGGTTCGCACTTTCCATTACTATTATTCACTTTAACCATATAATCTGGATTTACATAACAAGTCTTACCATCTCTGGGTATTGTTTCAAGTAGTTTATCTTGTTTATGAAAAATATCACATCCGCGTGTGAACCATGGACCAGTCGAATTTACAGTAATACCACTGTACCCATCTTTACCGTAGTCTCTTTCTGCTACCTTCTTACATTCTCTTAAAATATCATCATTGCTCCAACTCATAATTTGTTCACCGTCATTATTAGCAGGACCTGCCGCACCGATATGAAATGCTCTTAATCCACCTCGCATTGTTCCACCAGAATTAGCCTTATAACAACCTACATTATTTTTTTTTCCAACTTTTCCTGGATTAATTTCTGCTTGAGATTTTAGAGAACTTTCTCCAGGGGTAAAAGTACAATAATTTCCAATACCAGATTCCATATTTTCATAAGAATTTTCGCATTGTGTTTTATCACTGTTATTTTGGCTACAAGAAGCTATTTCATTAAAAGATGGGTCACATTCTTCATATTCTGGAGCTGGGGCTTGAGTTTGAGCTTGAGTTGAAGCTTGAGTTGGAGGTTGAGTTGGAGGTTGAGTTGGAGGTTGAGTTGGAGGTTGAGTTGGGGCTTGAGTTGGAGCAATATTGGATAAATGGCTCCAGTTGCTACCCGGACCCACATTCCTTGAACACCAATCTGCACGTGTGGCACCACGATCCCATGCAGCGGCATCTCCTACACATTTGCGCATTGCAGGAGATAGTTGTGAGAGTTGACCTTCCGACAATGGAGTATGGAAAACACTATTAAATGATTCTGATTTATTAGTTTCGTACAAAATGATTATAAGAATTATACAAAAAAAGAGTATAGCAATGTTCTTAAGTGCTACCATTATCTTTAATAATATTAAATTATTCCAACATTACTTTGAAAACATCATGAATATTTGAAACAATTTTAACTTGAAAATTCTCATCCATAATATCAGGATGTTCATCAATAATGCGTTGTAATGATGGTAAGTTATCCTTTGGACATAATACTTTCTTACATCCAGCCATTTTTGCTCCAAAGATTTTACTTTCTAAACCACCAATCTCCATAATTTTACCTGAAAGATCAATTTCACCAGTAATTGCAATATCATTGCGAATTTTCTTACCCGATAGTAGAGAATACATTGCGGTTGTGATAGCAGCTCCAGCACTTGGTCCATCTTTAGGTGTAGCTCCTTCTGGACAATGTACATGAATACCCTGATTACCAATCTGCTTCCATTGCTCTTTTAGTTCATCCCGAGAAGTTTCTGGCAATAAACTCCATGACAAGGTTTTGGCAACATGCATACTTTCCTGCATTACCTTACCTTGATGTCCAGTTAGTTCTAACTTTAAATTACAATCAGTAGGTAACCAAACCGCCTCAATTTGCGTGATACCCCCCGTATCATTGCATGTAGCATATAATCCGTTAATCTTCCCAACCATCGGTTGAGAATGGATTTTATCATGCTTATAGGGAATACGCAAGTTAAGAATATCGTCCTTTAATACTTCTTTTGTAACAGTATAAGGATACTTAAAACCCTTATTTGTCAAATTTCGAAGATTTACTTCGCGAACAATTTCATAACAAATTTTCTTCAAATTTCTTACCCCACCCTCATGTGTATAACTTTGGATAATCCATTCAAGAACATCATCCTTAAAGATAATATCCTTTTCACGAACGCCAACATCTTCCATGATGTTCTTTAGTAGAAAATTCTTAGAAATAACAACCTTTTGAGGCAATCGGAAACCCTTTGTCTTAAGATGAGTAATTCTATCCATCAACACTGGATTAATTGCATCACGATCGTTGTATGAGAAAATGAATATTACTTGAGATAAATCAATATCCATATCCGCAAAATATTTGTCTCTGAAGTGATGATTTTGAGATGGGTCAATCAGATGAATTAACAAATTATTAATTTCATCACCTTTAGCCGTTCGGCTAACTTTGTCCAATTCATCCATATAAATAATCGGGTTCATACACTTCGCTTTGATAAGAACATTTACAATCTGTCCCCATCGAGAACCCTCATATGTATAGCCATGTCCTTCAAGAAAGCTTCCATCTTGAACACCCCCTAAAGGAATAGTCGCAAATGGCCTACCCAATGCTTTGGCAAAGCCCTTTTCAATAAGTGTTGTCTTTCCATTTCCCATCGGGCCTTCGATTCCAAGAACTAATCCTTTCGGAGATGGATTAGAAATATTTTGAGCTACAAATTGTAAAATCTGCTGTTTAGCATTTTCATGTCCATGAACAGCTTCATTCATACATTGTTCAGTTCTGTTAATAAAATTCCTGATCTCACTCGTTTTTGAATCCGAATTTACTTTACTTTTTACAAAGTTTCCGAAAGGAATCTTTAGAGCAGTATTAACATATTCTCTATATTTCGGACATTCATCTTCGTTCTTTTCCAAAGATTCCAATCTTGATACAATATCATTCTTAGAATTTTGTGGAATGTTAGAAAGCATAATGCGATAAATAATCGGACAGTTTGAATGCTCCTTTGATTTTGCAATTTGTGAAAGAATCTTCTTTCTTTCAAGTTTGGAAAGCTTCTTAAATGTCTCAATATGAGTCTTCTTACTCTGAAAAGATGTTTGGTCCCGATTCTTTAAATATTCTTTAAACTTCTGAGTATCTTCATCGATATCTTCAGATTTAGTCCATTTACCATTTTTCTTAATCCAACCACCATCTTTTCTCGTATCTTTACCCAATTTACGACGCTTTTTAGAACGTCTCTTTTCAGATTCCGACTCAGATTCTGACTCAGGCTCTGATTCAGGTTCCGACTCAGATTCTGATTCAGGTTCCGACTCAGACTCTGACTCAGATTCAGACTCGGATTCTGAGTCAGAACCTGAGTCAATATCTTCTTCATCATCCATCAACTCTTCATCCATGAACTCTTCTTCACTCATATCATCAGTGTTGAAATCTGAATCAGATTCAGAATCAGATTCAGAATCAGATGAAAGGTCCTTTCGAGACCTCTTACACTTTTTCTTAGCTAATTCTTTCAGTTTTACTGGCTTTTCTTCTTCAAATTTTGACATATTTGCAATCATATTCTGATGACGCTTTATCTGGCTATTTAACCATGAAATAATTTTACCATTTTTGTTACGATTTTTCTTAATCCATTCAGATAGTTCTTTGATAACAGTCTTATGAATTTGTAAAAGCATTTTATCCAAACAGCGCTTATCTTTCTTAGACATCTTGCCCGTCTGACGCACAAGAGGCGCAGAACGCTTTAGCTTTTGAACAAAATGCTCTAATTTCTTTGTAGACTGATTCAAATTATTGGCAACTACATTCTTTTTCAAAGCCCTGTAATATTCAATTAGCAAATGGCATGTTCCCATAAACGATTCAGCAATTTCAGCAGACATTCTATATATATTCCTATATATCTCAAAAGTTATATCATTTTTTTCAAAAAAGTTATTGGAAAATATTATTTTTAAGTTATCCTTTAATCATTAATAGGCTTCTTTTTCTTGAATGACTAACCTTAATAATATAATCTGGTCCCATATTTGCCAATATATTGAAATTATATTCTGGGAAATTTGATGTAAATTTATTCAAAGTATTGACACTCATATTTAAATCACCAATTATATAACCAACACTCGCATTTCTCATCTTTGACAATATAAACTTAAAATCTTCTTTCCCATAACGATACCAAGCCTTATAATCATTGTTCCTTCCACATTTTGGGATATGAATCGATGAATACATTACATTGTTTTGTAGTCTAACCAAATACTTGTATCCATTCTCATAAGGCACTTTTTTACTTTTAATTGGATTAACAAATGTTTCACCAAAATTAGAAGAATCCTTAATTATCAAAGCACATCCAAAAGATTCCATATAAACCCCATTTATATTGTATGATATTCGATGAGGAATGAAGCGACATACATAATTTCTCTTATCCAGAGATTTTACTATCGCATTATAAATAGAATATTCACATTCTTGTAAAGCATAGCATTTATAATCATATTTATGAATCAACAACTTCAATTGAGTTGCAATCAATGAATATCGGGCCTTTTCCGTAAATACTTTTGCATTAAAGTATCTTACAACATTAGAATCGATATAGTCATTAGAACCATTGTAGTTATAATGGTGTAAAACATTCCATGTAAATATTCCGTTGTATACCAGAGGATTATGGTCACTTAAACGAAAACCAATTCGTTTGAATGAGTAATTCAATGAATCATTATACCTTTGTAATTGCTTGTATTCATTTTGAGAGTTTACAACCTTTAAATAATTATCAAAGTCCATATATTTGAAAGATTCTCGATTCATTTTCAAATAACGGATATTATCATAACAACTGAAATCGGGTAACCATACATTTTTAAATAAAGTCTCAATGGTTTTCATATACTTCATCCATTTTCTTGTATCTGAATCAAATGTTGTTAAGATTGTATAAATTTTACTTGTCTTATCTCGCTTAATTATATTCATTGTTGGTCTAGTTTAATATTTTGAATTCAAATATCATTTTTTTAACTTTCTTTCATTATAAATCGCATGAGTTTTTTCCTTCTACCTCCCTTTAAATGTGATCTTATATTTTTCACAACAGACTCTTTATTATGCTTTCCTAATTTTTGTAAATTTTCAATATTACCTATGAGAGTTTTCATATGAACATTATCGGGGTCTATATTATAATTAACTTCATCTCCCTTACCTCTTCTTCTAATTTCAGCACTTAAATCACTATACTCATAATCCGAAAGAGAAAGATGTCCTTCTCTCATAAGGTATTCTGCATCCAAATTTATATCACTTGGGTCTTTTTTATCTACAGATGCTTGGACTCTAGCTCTATAAACTCTATTAGCAATTGGTTCATGAATTTGAGCAATAAATTCTGCTTGACTATATTTATCTTTTACTGAACCATCATCATTATAAACATCAAGTTCTTCAGATAAATATGACATATTATCTTTAGAATCATATACTGAGATGTAATCGTCTAGCTTATCGTCATAGACACGTTCTCTAATCTTATCGTATAAAAACCACATGGTTTTACCAAGAAAATCCAAAATTTCTTCTAAGAAAGATGTTAGTATTGATTTAGATAAAATTAAATCTTCATCAGAAAAAGTTAAAGATATTTGTCTTAAAATGCTTTTTCCATGAGACTTGTTCCAAAACTCCACCATATCAAATCTTTTAAATTCATCAATTAAATCCTTTATATCTATGTGAAGTAGTGTGTAGATACCATTTGCTTGTTCACTTGAGAACAATGCTTGTTCACTTGAGAATGGTTCTTCACCTTTTTGTTCATACATTTGTTCATACACTTGTATTATTTTTTGATAGAGATAAAACTTTAACAAAATAGTCATTTTTTTATAAGAATCTGCAAGTGGTGTTAATGATTCTTCCTTTTCAACATTAGTCCATCCAGTCATTGCGGCATCTTTATAGTGCGCTGGTATAAATCCTCGTTGTGTATATTTTATAAAACGACGAGTAACTGTTTTAAAACAAGCTGCAAATGATATATATTTCCAATTATTTGGAATGTTCAAAATTCTATTTTTTATTGATTCTTCGTGCAAGCTTACTAATTTGTTTTCTTGTTTTAATGCTTGTAAACAAGTATACGCTTTACAAATAGAAAAATCATAATTCTTATCAATATATTGACTAACATCAACATCTTCTTTTAAAAAAATTAATTGTATTTCTTGATGTCCCATAGGGGTCGGTGCGTAGCCTTCTATTGTGTCTCCATTAGCCCCCTTATCATAATTAATCCCACCATAATCTCTATATTTGTCACCATTATATCTCCTTTCCTCATACCACCTATTCCGATTAAGGTCCCCGATTTTTCTTCTTCTATAAGTTGAGATTTGCGTCCAAAGTAAATTGGAATTTTCTTCTTGTGGGAGTCCCGCAAGATTGTCGACATCTGCGTAATAGCTAACGGTTGGAGTTTTGTAAATTCCACCAACCTTCTGGTAATAATTGCCTAATTCTGTTTGGAACATTCTATCAATAAAGCCCCAATGTGACTGATTATTCCCGAATGGATCGTCTAAGGCGATGGCTCTATCTGGGTCGAACGGTGGCGCTGCTATCCTATTCAGCTTCTTTCGCCCAGTCCCACCTGGTGTGTAGGACCAGCTTCGCCTTCCATCACTTGTCTTACACGGTATATAAATATCTATGTCATATGGACGATATGATGGCATATTATTTTTTTCTAAATACATTGCTAAAGCACACGAACCCGCTATACAACCACCATGTAAATAAGCAAAATTCAATATACTTAATGCTAAATTAGGTTCAAGTCCGGTTACCTTCGAAAATAATTTATGTATATCACTATTTTCTAAACCACTGTTAATATACATTGATTAATAATATAAAATATTATGATTTACATATTTCTAATCTATAATGAATAACATTTTAACTATCTTTCATTATAAATCGCATGAGTTTTTTCCTTCTACCTCCTCTTAAATTTGATCTTATGTTTCTTACAACAGTTTCTTTATTATGTGTTCCCAACCCTTGTAAATCTTCTATATTACTTATGAGAGTTCTAATATGAATATCCTCTGGATCTTGATTATATGTTTGTGAATCACTGCGTCTAGGTTCGCTTAATTGCGAAAGAATGTTATCACCATATTCTTCGAAAGAATCATTTGACTTGGATTCACCCACACCTTCATCATTGTGATGCGTTGCTCTATTCCTATACATTCTGTTAATAGAAGGTTCACTAATTTCAGCAAGAAATTCTGCTTGATTATTAAATTTACTTTTTATTGAACCATCATCATTAAAAACTTGAAGTAAATTAGATAGTAATCCTTGATGTTCTTTTGAAACAGGAAAGTTCACCCACTCCCACCTTTGCCAGTGCCCAATTGTCGGAAATTGTCTATGCTCTCTTACAGTCTTATTGAATAAAAACCATAATGCTCTACCAAGAAGATCCAAAATTTCTTCTAAGAAAGATGTTAGTATTGATTTAGATAAAATTAAATCTTCATCAGAAAAAGTAAGAACATTGTTATCACTATCACTATCATTATAACTACTATCACTATCACTATCACTATTCTCGGGTATACCAGATATTTGTCTTAAAATTGCTTTTCCAACAGTAGATTTCCACAACCTCACCATATCAAATTGTTTAAAATCATCAATTAAATTATTTATGTCCTCATGGAGTAAAATATACATACCACCCGCTGTATCATCTCTAAAACTTTCGGGACCATCTTTTTCATATATTTGTAATATTTTATAATAGAGATATTGCTTTAACATAATAGTCATTTTTCTATAAGAATCTGCTAATGGAGTGCTTGACTTTTCTTGTGAAAAGTTCCTCCATCCATTCATTCCTTCTTCATTATAATCTTTTTCGATTAATTTCTTAAGCGATTCTTCACGCATTTTAACTGAATCTGAAACAATACCAGCATTGAATTTCATACTTGATTTTTTCATAGCATCATATATAGCTTGCTTTTTTAACAGCGGTGCTTCAAATGCTTTATAGTGTATTGGTATAAATCCTCGTTGTGTATATTTTATAAAACGACGAGTAACTGTTTTAAAACAAGCTGCAATCGTTATGTATTCCCAATTATTTGGAATATCTAAAACTCTATTTTTTATTGATTCTTCGTGCAAGCTTACTAATTTGTGTTCTTGTTTTAATGCTTGTAAAGAAGTATATACCTTACAAACAGAAAAATCATAATTCTTAGCAATATATTTACTAACATCAACATTTTCTTTTAAAAAAATTAATTGTATTTCTTGATGTCCAGGCGGCACAGAGCACCAGGTTTTGTTCTTCGCCAACAGACTAGAACAGTCATAAGTCCTGCCATTATACCTATATGTATCGCCAATAAATCGTTGGTCGTTACCAATACCGGGCTGCACCACGTCGCCGTCGAATAAGATGGGTGCCCCCCTTCTTTTAAAACTTGATATTTTCGTCCAAAGTAAACCGAACACTTCCTCCTTTTCATTTGTTGTTAAATTATCCATATTTGGAAGATGCCCCATTTTTGGAAGATTGTCTCTGTATGTTACTTGTAAATAGTAACTATCAGTTGTACCTTTGTAAATATCTTTCCCGACTCTTTCATAATGTTTACTAAATTCAGTTACAAACATTTTATCAATATCACCCCAATGCGACGGACTGGTTCCGAAATCATCCGAAAGATAGCTATGTTCACGTTCAATATTACATAGAAACGGTCGGTGAGTCCACGGCATCTCCTTTGTATCCAAGTAATGTACTCGAGTTTGTGATTGTCTGGATGGTATGTAAATATCTATGTCACCTGGGCGAAATGATGGCATATTATTTTTTTCCAAATACATTGCTAAAGCACACGAACCAGCAATACAACCACCATGTAAATTAGCAAATTTCAATATACTTAATGCTAATCGACTGTCAAGTCCAGTAACATTGACTAACGATTGATGTATATCACTATTTTCTAAACCACTGTTAATATACATTGATTAATATTACAAAATAAATTATCTTATTTTCATTTGTTAAGTTTTTCTTGTAATTCTTAAGAAGTGTAAAGTAGTTTAAGAAGTGTAAAGTAGTATAAGAAGTGTAAAGTAGTCTAAGAAGTTGATTATTATTTTTGACTGAATACAATAAATTTTTGTTATAATTATTTTACTTAGTGCTGTGTGTATATCCACAAAAATAATACAGGAAACTTGTATGAATATTATATTATATTAATGAGTCAAGTTGCTGTGAGTTTCCTTGTTCAAGGAAATATATCTAAAACCAGAAAATTTAGAAAATATTATATAATTATTAATGTTTTAAATTGCTGTATGGTTTCTTATATTTCCTTAATTTATATATATTAATTTAGTCCTTAAGTACTATTTTAATAAAATAGCTTAAAAGCATATTCATATAAAATATTAATGTTTGCCAGATTTCTTAATCCGCATGCTAATTTACCTGACGCGAATCCAATAGCTAAAATGCTCCATAAAGAAGGTATTACAACGGACAAAGATAACGATGTGGTTATTAATGAAAATGGCGCAATTCAAATTTCTAAAAATGGACTAAGTGATGATAAAAGAAAAGCAGCTTACCTTGAATTGTTTATCAAACTGGTGAGGGATAACAAATCTACAGATATGGTATTGGAAAATGTCGAATCAATTTTGAAATACAATACTGATTCTGAAATTACAGATATGGTAGATGGAATTTTACGTCAAATGGCTATGACAAGGTCATTTCGTATTTCTATCGGGAAAGGTGAGAAATTACAGTCTCAATATTTGATGATGGCTTTGTATAAAAATATGCCAAACTTGATGAGTTATATTATTCCAGTCGCTTCTAGAGAAGTTGGATGTTGGAAAGACATTGTTGTAATGAGTCAATATTGTATCGATAATAAAAATTATTCAAAGCTAGTTGACTCAATTACAAAAGTTCACTCTAAAGCGATTCAAGACGGCGATTATTTAGCGTCTAAATGGGCTCCTCGTGAAAAATCTTCTTTTTCGAAAGTTGCGAAGCATTATGTAAAACACATTTATGGGAATCGTAATCAAAATTCATGGAAAAAATATCGGGCATTACTAAAAAAGAATTGTAGTTCTGATAAAAATTTCCTTCTGGAAACGGCAATGTGTTCAAGAAACTGGGATTATATTGGAAAAATGCTTCCTAAGCTTACAGCTCTAAATCATACCAAATACAGGAAAGCATTTGATAAACATATTCAAAAACAATATAGTGAATATTTATCGGAAGCTGCTTCCGGAAATAAGAAGATCAATACAACAGGTCTTCATATTGATGGTATTGTTAAAACAATGCTTAAGGGAGGCAGCGCCATCCACGGAGCTGTATTCAATTCTAGTTTATCTGAAAATGAACTTAAACTTCTGAATTTACAGTGGAAGAAAATTGAGGATGATATGGTAAAATTGATGTTAGAAGATGAGAACGTTTATTCCACATTTTCAAATCAAGTAAGTGTTATTGATCGTTCTGGTTCAATGCAGGGGGTATGTTATGTCGCAGTTGCCCTTGGTTTATTTATTGCAAAAGTTTTAGGAAGAGCTGGTAGAGAGAAGTATGGAAATGATTATATCGGATTTGGTGATGTTGTGATTCGATTTTCCGATGAGGCTGAGGTAATATCGTTAAATCCAACAAACAATTTTGATGAATATTTGAAAGAATATATTACAAAAGAAAATCGATTTGATTGTGGATATTCGACAAATATTATGTCTGTTCATGAAAAGGTTGTTAATTTAACTAAAAAATGTGGTTTAAATCAAGCCCCAGATTTGATTATTTTAACGGATATGCAATATAATGAGGTTTGCAACACGCGAACGGATTCCGGTGTTTCGCATCAAAATAAACAAATTGATGAATTTTACAATAACTCTAATGTTAATAGGGGTGAAACACGTTCTTGGAATTTGAGGGGAAATACAGCATCATTTGAATCGGAAGGAGATATACCGGGTGTAGTTATGATTGGTGGATTCAATCAAACTATGTTGACTCTTTTTTCAGAAGGGAAGGATGTCGCTGAAGCGATCGGAAAGGACCGCAAAAATGTAACTACATGGGATACGTTTTTAGCATCGCAAAAACACTATAATATGGCAACACAATGGTTGAAAGATGGTATAGAAGCCATTAAAGAATTGGAAGATCTTAGTTTAGTTGAAAAACAATTAGTAAGTTCAATTCCCTCTAATTATGTATCTATTTGGGCTGCGGAAGAAGAAGAGGTATAAGTTTTTCTGGATAAATATATGATATATGGGTAATCACAAATATTGGGTAGATTCTAAAGATGAAATGTTAAATATGGCTAAAGACCCTAATAAAATCGGCTCTATATTCGTTTTAGAAGAATCTCCTTATAAATTGATTGGATCATTTGGTGCAACAAATAATTCTAATTTTCATAGTAGAGGCCTTGGTATAGAACTGTTTATCAAATGTACAAATATTGGAAATTTATCAATGTGGGAGGATTCCAATGGTTTTACTTCAATGGCGTATCAATATTAACTGTTCATTCGAATTTCTAAAAAAAATGATTATATATAGTGGATTATTAAGAAATTACAAAGAGAACAATGTCCAGAAATATTACACGCTCATATAGAGTAGAAAATACATTCGAGAAGGAATCTGACTTTGAAGAGGAATCTGACTCGGAAGAAGAATCTTACTCGGAAGAAGAATCTGACTCGGAAGAAGAATCTGACTCG
>Ga0207993_1000698_pt1 | contig 13120 bp, 11 predicted proteins | sample ETN01SmetaG_2_FD_185791 | JGI IMG/M metagenome (GOLD analysis project Ga0207993, IMG submission 185791) | Marine microbial and viral communities from oxygen minimum zone, Eastern Pacific Ocean - ETNP2014F12-01SV265 (SPAdes) (version 2) | ecosystem: Environmental > Aquatic > Marine > Oceanic ...
CATGAAGGGTGTAATTCGTGTCTGGGTTATCCGTGCCCACGCCGACCGTGGAATCGGTGACGAAGGCGACGGTGGAGGACGTGAATTTCACGGTATCCGTGGTGGCGTTCCCATCGCTGGTCACGTGTTGCAGATCGACGTTTGAAATTCCAGCCCCATCCCCGCCGATGATTCCCGAGAAGACCGGGTTGTGGATCGGTGCCTTGGTTAACTCGAGATTGGTCACTCGACCGGCGTTGTCGCTCAGATCCAATATGGTCATGTCGAGTATGGCGGCGTTCGAGTCCAACTCAACTCGAAGGTTACTCGTCTCACTCTCCAACACGGTCACTCGTCCGTCGATGGAGTTGACAGTGTTCGTCAGAGAGGTGAGTCTGTTCGAATTCGCGACGAGATTCGACTCGACGTTCGTCAGACGGTAATGGTTTGAGGATAAATTGTCGCTGTTGGTGGTGATTCTGAACGAATTGTCTTGAAGCCGCGTGTCGAGGAGAGAGATGCGAGCGCTGTTGTCGGCGAGATTGCTCGACAAATTCGTGATTCGCACGCTGTTGTCGTCGAGCCACGTCTCCAAATTTGAAATCCTCGTCACGTTCGATTGATGCCACGCGTTCAAGTCTGTGAGTTCCGCCGCGTTCGACGCTTGAAGGTTGTACAACAGATTGAGTCTGATCACGTTATCGTCGTGATACGTCTCGAGGGTGGACAAACGCTGCGCATTCGACGCTTGCACGGTCTCCAGGACTCCCACCCGACTCGCATTCGATTCTTGCACGGTCTCCAAATCGCCTATGCGCGTGACGTTCGATTGGAAATCTACCAGGTGTGCGACGTTCGTCAGCGTCGACCCTTCGCCGAAAAACGCGTTCGCGTACACATCCCCGACCACGTTCATGGTGAGAAGATTGGACGAGGTCTCGATGAATCGATCGGTCGCCGTGTTCGATGTCAGCGCCACGGTCAACTCATCTCTGGTCTCTAGATAGGCGAATCCGACATTTTCACCGGGTCTATTCATGATGATCCCGACATCGTACACGAACGATTCCGAATTATTGTTCCCACCCAACTCCATCAGTGGATCCGTGATGGACACGTTATTGCTTCTAACGAAGGTCGTGTCCCCGGTCGCTACCAAGTTTCCTTCGATCAAGACCCCACCCTTCACCACGAAAACGTTCACGTCGTCCGCGCTCGCCCCCGACCCGACTTGTACCCTGGTGGCTGTGAACGTGTTCGAGACCTCGACACCCAGCGTCGTCACCGCACCGTTCGACACCACCTCATGAAATGTTTGGGTTTGATCTACGCTATAAGGCGTCGAAACGATCTCCTTTGTCGCAGAATAGTACGCGATCGCATTCGCCTCGAGCGGTGTGGCGTCGTAGCGTATCGGTGCGACGTACAACCCCGAATCACTGGTCGTGATGTCGTTCGACGTGGCGTTGATCACGATGGTGTCAGTTGCCTGTACATCCGGTGTGAACTTTCCGAGGCGAATCTTCTGGGACCGCTCCACGCTTGGTAAATTCTTCACCATCGACGTTCTATTGTTAAGCCCTATTTTAATTCCGTAGTGGGACGGAACTGAGACAGGGTGGTGATTAGTTGGCGAATCGCAGACCAGCACAGCCTTTATCGATCGTGAGAATGTTCAAATTGAGTGCCCAAATCGTGTCCGTCAGTGGAAGGGTCTCCGACACGATGCGAAGACTCGACACCCGACTGGCGTTCAGCGATCCCGTGGGCTGGAACAGGTTGGTCGTGACACAAAACGGATACATGAACAAATCCGGTGCGTTCACGAAACTCGTGTGAAAGTAATGACTGACCTCACAAAAGTGTGGCTTTCCATACCGAAACGGTGTGACGTCTTCACCGTTGATCTGAATCTTGATTCTGTTGTCCGTGCGTTTGAGCGGACTGCTCGAGGACGTGTTCGAACTGGCGATGAATTTCAGTGGATGATTGAACGTCAGGTCTTGCACGAGTTCCCTCGAGGCGATGTTTTTCTGAACTTGGTAGATGAGCATGTGTCGGGTACTGGTGAGCGCCATCCTCTCTTCGGTGTCGACGTAGTAATACTGCGAGTAACACTCGACCTGTTTGCCTTCGACGTTAGGTCCCCACTTGATGTAAATCTCCACGTCTTGCAATTGAATGCCAGTCAATGGAAGCGCCAGCGACGGGGTCTCGCAAAAGAAGAAACGGAGCGGGTAGAAGAAGGACGCCGCCGACAGACCCGGGTGTGGACCGAGCGACGATCGGGACGAGTTCCCGGCGAGCATGTCCACCGCCACGGTCTCGGACCAATCGCTGTACTGACGATCGATTGTTTCACCGCCGATTCTCAATTCCGTATATTCGATCAGGTCTCTCCAATCGCTCGAGTCCAAGGCTTCGATACCGTTGTCGATCGTGAAATATGTGTATCCCAAGAGATCTCCCGATTTTTGAATTTGAATCCTCGACAGACCACCGTTCCGAACGGCACCTTGAATGTAATTTTTCTCAATCGATTGACTGAAATTGCTGTGTCGCTTCCAAACCTGATTGAAGAACGACACGCCCTCGGCACCGTCGGAGTGAATCCACTTATCCTGTTGTCCGACCGCTGTCAAAATGGTCACACCCGATGACATTTATATATACTTACAAATTTCTTTTCATGCAAACGAAGCGGATGACGAGAAAGTTATCTCCCGCATCACTGGAATTTTTTATCGTGTCCCCGTCTTGATCCATCATCGTGACTTGGAATCGATCGATGGTCTTGATGGGGTCTATGTATTGGGACACGATCGGATAGTTGTCTCTGAAGAGAATCAGTTGGTTGGACGCGTGCGTGGCTTCCGACGTGACGAGACTGGCGAAGGAATGTCTCACCTTGGACATCGATTGTTGCTCATCCAGAGCCTTGAACGCTCGATCATGAAAATTCGTGTCGAGTTCCTTGATCGACACGTAACAGTGTTCGACCGAGTTGGTGTGAATGTGTGCGGCGATGAGTCTGGCTTGAACGACGTTCTTCAGCGGAGTCTGGAGATGACACGTGAAGGTGTTCGCACTGGACTGTCCGACGCTGTCCAAAGTGATGGTGTGATATTCATACTGAAGATCAGGAGTCGTGGACTGAGGTGCAGTCACGAGAGCCATTATACTTTACAATTACATAATTTATTCGTCCACGATTTCGTACGTCGCCGACTTGCGAACCCACTCTTGGTCGCCACACAAGCCACCCGGGACACCGCCTCGGCTGTAGGCACCACCCTTCTCATGACCCGGAGTGCACTTGACGTCTTGCTTGAGGTCCCAGAAAGACCCTTCGAGGTCTTGTTTGATGACGATGGGTGCCCCGACGTAGCCGCTGGACACGGCACCGAGGCAGAGGATCGCGATGATCAGGACGGCGATCCAAGTGAGCGCCCTGCGGTTCGTGTTGTTGAGTTTGATCATTGGTACCATGAATCAATATTATTTTTTCGAAAAGTGCGTTAAAGCGTTGGCTGTATTTTCAACGAGAGTAGTAGATCATGGGTGAAGAATTCGTCATCGATCGGGGTGACAATCCTTCGGTCATGAACTTGAGTGCGGACGAACAGCGCCTGATGGACGAGATCGAGGTCACTCGATCTCGACCGACTCGCGTGCCGAAGAAACAAGCGGCGCCCACGCACTACGAAGCCGAAGAGGAAGAGGACATCGACTTGGACGCTTTCATGAATCCGACGAAACAGGCGACACAGGCGCCTCCGCCTGCTGTCGAGGAAGACCTCGCTGACGAGTACGCCAATTATTCGGACGACGAGTACGAGCAGGAGGTGCCGGTTCGACGATCGACGCCGCAGTCCGAGCAGCCCTCGAGGGGATTTTCGTCCGTCGACGACGAAAAATGTGATTTACTGAACAAACTGCAGCGATTGGGTCAGAAGAAGGGGATCGTCGTCAATAAGCGCATGAACGTCTACACACCGGTGGAGGATCTGCGAGCGGAATACAAGAGGGTGACGTACGGGATCGAGATCGAGCAGAGCGTTAAATTCAGCAGACGAGCCCTCGTGGCGTGTGTCACTGGATTGGAGTGGTTGAACAAGAAATACGACCCACTGTCGCTCGAATTGAACGGCTGGTCCGAGTCGGTGATGGAATCGTTGGACGATTACGACCCGGTATTGGAAGAACTTGCGGTCAAGTACAAGAATTCGATGCAGATGGCACCGGAGGTGAAGATGATAATGATGCTCGCCGGCTCTGGTTTCGCCTTCCACTTGTCGAATTCCATGTTCAAGGCGTTGCCGAACATGACGGACGTCCTGAAACAGAACCCAGAACTCGTCGGTCAGATGTTCTCCGCGGTTCAGAAGACCCAAACCGCGGGACCCGGTGCCCCACCTCCAGCACCGCAGCAAGGGGGGAGTGGGTACGAAATGAAGGGTCCACAAATGGGTATTCCAGGACTCGATTTGTCCTCGCTGATGGGCGGCATCTCCATGCCACCACCACCTCCTATGTCGACTACGGTCGACCCGCGATCGGACGAACCGGAGGAGGATGAAATCTCCGACATAGTGTCCGAGGGTGATTTCCCAGACGAGGACGGGGAACAACAAATCAAGGAGGTCGAACTCCCGAAAACCGCACCCAAGAAACGCGGAAGAAAAAAGAAGAATGAAATTAATCTCTAAGGATAGTATTATATGGTAGCCTTCTGTCCACTCGACGAGGAGGAGGACGCGCCCGTCGTCAGGCGGCGGGTTCCGACCGTCCGACCTCAGCAGCCGAAGCCTGATCAGCCTCGGTTGGTGAGTGTCGGACGAGAGGAGAGCGAATGTAATTTCGCCGTGCTCTTTTTCATCGTCGCCAGCATTGCTCTCATGCTGACGGACCAAGTAAAGTAAAAAAAACTGCTTCACCCTGAATCGATGTTCTCGATTCACGATTTAGTACGAATAGGTTTGCACAGTCTTAGGATTAGAATTGTCATATTGGACACTCGCCAGTTTCCCACTTGACACACTCGAGTAGAGTTTCACGTGTATGTCGTACGTGTACTGCCTCGTCGACAGTATATTCGCGGGTTGGAATCTAACCTTGGTCGCCGTGGTCGTGATTGTTGAATTCCATGGGTATGGATTCGACGTTCCACCGAATATGTTCTTCGTACCCACGGCGATGGGGATGGAGGATTGATTCCCCGAACCGTTCCCACCCGTGACCTCCAGGACCATCGTGTTGATGTAATCCCTGTTAGAACTACCCACCTCCCTGAGCATGCATTTGATCTTGGCGTAGAAACTCCCGTTTCCAAAGTTGAGGATGAGATCCTTCGCGACACCAGACCCGAGCGTGAAACTCGTTGAGTATCGTTTACACGCGACGTTATCCCCCTCCGTGATGGACCCACCCACGATGTGAAGCGCGGTCAGTGGTGTAGGGATACCGACACCGATGGCGTTCCCCAACTCAATCTTACCACCGAACGAAATGTCAGTGGTTACGTTCAGGGATCCCTGAACGATGACATTCGCACCGACAGGTTGCATGTACAAATCCCCGTCCGTGCCGGAATAGATGTTGGAAAGACCTCCCGTGGTGACCATCTGTATCGTCGCGTTCGCGGTCGAGTGCTCGACGCGTGCGTCACCGTCATACACCGTGAGTTTGGACGAGGGCGAGTCCGTACCCACACCCAATTTCCCGTCGGTGATCCACAGGGTATCGCTCTCCACACTCGCGTCGATCGAACCCAATACAAGACCGGTGTCCGTGCCGACGTTCCTGTATCCACGAACGTACGCCCCGTAGCCATTTTCGGTGATGATTTGCATGCCAGTCTTCTTCAGACCCGTGCTCGAGGGCGATTCGATTCGTAGGACGTCTATGTCCGACGTGACCCCCGTGTACATGTGTACGTTCGATGACGGGATGGACGTCCCGAAACCTACGAGGGCATTGGACCTGACGCGCATCGCCTCGTTCCCACCGCCCGCGACGAGCATGAAATCGTGATCGTTCCTATTGACGATTTGGTTCAATGACGCCGCCGCGTCTGCCTGAATGTACATGTCGCCACCGCACGAGAATCGACCGTCGCTCACACCAGAGTGCGTGACCCGAACCTCACCTTGGACGTACAGGGACGTCTCGTCGTCGGCGTCGTCCTCGTCGTTTTCGTCGACGTTGATCAACACCCGACCACCATTGTTCCCACTCCCCGAAACGCTCATCACCGGGACGGTCGTGAAAGTGCCGTATGGATCATCGTCAACGATCTTATTGAATGTGGTCGCATCTGTGATGGTGGATCTGTAACATTGGAAGATGTGGCGTCCAGAGGTGTGACGAATGTGATCGGCGGTGTCGTTGCCCTTGAAAAGGAACAACTCGGACCGACCGGACGTATTGTACAGGCGCTCTTGAATGAATGTGTGTGGGAATGGGTAGGACTGATTTTGTATGTCCTCGAGTCCGCTTCCGGGTGTGCCGACGCCTGCGAATTCGATGACGTTCTTCAACTTCACATCACCGCCGATCGTGAAATCTCTCGGTGTGACGTCCGTGCCGATGCCCACGTTTGACGTGATGCCGTCGATGAAAAACGCGGTCTGTTCGACGTTCGAGACCGAGTACACGTTGTTCGTGATTCTGAAATTCTTGTGTCTCTCCAACACGTTCGAGGTGTTCTCGACCCCGACGGACCACCCCCCGTACGAGGTCGACCCGTTCCAAATGCTGTACGACGTGAACGCATCGCCAGAGTCTTCGCGCACTTGCACGGTGACGATGGCGTCTTCGTTCACATCCTGATCGATCGGGTTGAACACCAACAGACCGTTCCCGATGTGATTTCTGTTCCCGGACGTTCGGACGTCAACCTTGGACAGGGGCGTGTGCGTACCGAAGCCGACCTTGTTGTCCCCTCGAAGGGTCATGATGTTCCGACTGTCGTACGACCCGTTGGACAGGTTGATGTCCAATCGCGTTCGAGAATCGTTCCCCGCGGACGCACTGGAGTACCTACCCAATTGAAATTCAGCCTTCGACCCGAAAATCGTCCCGTGTCCTTGACGGCACAGGTTGAGCGCCGTGCGCATGACGTCGTCCTGGTTCATCGCGTAGTGATTCGTCACCGTGAGCGCGGCGTCACCGTGGACGAAACCGTTTCGAAGGATGACCTGTGGATTGATGAACGCCGATCCGTTCGTTTGGAACAACGCCTCCGGGGTCGTCGACCCAACGCCCACGCGTCCGGTATCCATGATGGTTATTCTCGGCGTCCCGATCGTTGCCCCACTGCTCACGCTAAAGTTCAGACTCTCTCCACCCCCGACTCGACTCTGAATGTGTCCACGACTCGTCGCCAGATCGGAATACATTTGGGTCGACACCGACCCGCTCGTGAATTGTTGACCGGCGATGAAAGCGTTCGAACCAGTCATCAGCATGTTTCCACCACCGATGGTGACTTTTTCCACGGGTGCGGTGTTGGCGAGACCTATGTTCCCATTCGATGTGATGACGGCGCGCTCGGTATTCTTCGTCTTGAAGACAATCTTTTGCGTCGCACTGTCGGTGTCGCTCCCCCTGACCTCGATCGAAGACACGTTCGAGGTCCTTGGACCGGATTTCATGATAAGATCGGTGTGAGACGCGTCAGTGCCGAAATCATTGGCGTGAATGGTGATTTGCCCGGTCGACAAGATGGACGAGTCGGAGTTCGCGTCGACACCCGTCGTTCCACCGAGACGAATGTTGCCTTCGATGTGTGCCTTTTCATCGCCCGTGTACCGCCCTACCGCGAGGTTACTCATCGCCGACAGTCGAGTCGACACCGTGTTCCCGTGACAATGGACGACGTTCGCGCCGACCTCGTCGATGTGTAAATTACTCCCGACACTCAGTGTGTGTTGGGGATTCGTGTTTGCGATACCCACTCGCGTTTCGGCGATCAGAATGTCCGTGACGGTCGTGCCAGTGATTGTCACCACATTGTCCGCGACGTCATCGAACACGACGTTCGATCCGAGTTCCAAGGAATTTCCGACGATGACGTTCGTCGCGAACGCGTTTCCTTCGACGTGTAATTTTTCACCCGCGGTGTCGTGCGCCCAAATGTTACTCCCCACCGCAAAGTTATGATTCGGTGCGGTATTCGCCGCCGCCAAAACGTTGGACGTAAACATTCGACCGATCACATACACGTTAATCTCTTCACTCGTGGGAACGATCTGCACGTCCGCGGGACCTCTATTGGTTCGACCGAGGACCAACCTCGAAGGGTCCGAGGCGTCGTGCAAATACCCCACGAAAACATTACTCTCGTTCACTTGGTCGTAAATCAGCGCCGTGTCCAGACCGGACCCACCGTTCACACCCATGGAAATCACCGCATCCGTTACGGCGAGATTGAGAGAGGACGTGTAGGAGGACAGGTCGGTGATGATGACGTTCCCATTGACGACCAAGTTCCCCGTGATTGTAAATTCGTTGGAAACCGTCTCGACGTTCCCGTACAATTGCATGACTGGGTCACCTGTATCGTTCAACTGAATGTTGGAACCGAACGACAGACCGTCCGTGGCGGTGATCTTTTGCACGATCACGTTCCCCTGGACATCCAAAGCAGTCTCCCCGTCGGCATCCATCGTGATGGCGTTGTCGGAACCAGCCGCGCCGACGACCAATCGATGATTGGACGTGATGTTCTGGGCGGTCACGTTCCCGTTCGCGACCAAAAGGTTCGTCGCACCCGCCACGGTGTCGATAAAAAACTCATTATTCGCACCCACGTCGAATGTGTGCGTCGGGTTGCTCGTCTCCACACCTAATTGCGACCCGACAAAAGTTCTCTTGAAATATGCCGCCTTGTCTGGGATCGTCAACACTATGTCCTTGTCGTCGTCCATGTACAGGGTCTTTGTGGGTGCTCCCATCTCGAACGTGTGCACGGGATCGAGCACACCTGCGAGACCGATGTTGGCGGAAAGCACATTCGACGCCTCCAAGTCTCCACAGATGATGTTGTCCACATTTTGACCAGACTCGACGTTCTGAGGGTCGAGGCGGGACACGAACACCTGTGAAAACTTACCGACGGAACCGACGAACGGCATGTTCTGTCACTACTACTACCTACGAAGAAAATCGCAAACCACAAACGCCATCCTTTATGCTGAGCACATTCCAAGAGACCGCCATGACGGTGAGTGCCTGGTTGGACGGACGGTCCGAACCCTTCTCGACCCCACGAAGGACGAGTTTGGCGCTGTCAAGTCTGCTGAAATTCAGTGATCCACTGCTCTTGTATTGTTCTGGGTTCAAAGCGAAATGATAACTAAAATATCTGGTGTAAAACGGGCAGTCATTGTCCTCGTCAAATTGGATGATACCGTACGGACAATTGTAATACGTCTGCACCGTGTGGAAATACATGGGACTCATGTTCTCGACCAACGGTTCGCCGTTGATGACGATGTCCGCGTTCAAAAACGTGAAGCGATCGTTCTCTTCGTCACTCGATAAAGTGTTGTACCCGAAGAACAGACTCCTGACCGGGTGATTGAGGAACGATAGGTCGATCGAATTGTTACCTCCCACTTGGGTCACGTTATTAGCGACTGTGTTCAGGACATCCGAGGACATGTGTTGCACTTGGGTGATGACCAAATCCATCTGCCGAGACACGAGACTCTGTCGTTCTTCTGTGTCCAAGAAGATAGAATTGCAATAACACCGAGCCTTGCGTTCGTCCGCGGCGAGCGTGGCGACGTGGGCGTCGTCCAAGTTCACTCTTATCTCAACTTCATGAAATTGCATGGCAACCAACGGTAAGAATCCTCCGTTCATCCCACCACAAAAGAAAAATTGGAGCGGGACGAATCCTTTGGTCGTCGTCGACACCGGGTTGTTCATCTCTTGGGACCTCGTCCACGTGGGGGACATGTAAATTTGCCAAATATCCGTCAGGTATTCGTACTTGTGGCTGTCCACCTTGACACCGCCGATATACAAATCGATGGTCGATCCGTAGAATAATTTTGTCGCGATGTCCTTACCTTCGAACCACACGGCGTTGATGAGGTCGCCGACGATCGGGATCTTGATGCTCGTGTCGTGTTGGTTGATGTCCTTTAGATATTTTGGGGTTTGGGCAAAGTTTGTGTGTCTCGTGAATTTCGATCTAAACAGGCTGTGTGACAAATCGTCCGACAAGAGAAACGTGTCTTGGATGCCCTTGCTCGCGAGACTGATGACCGACATCGTTACTACAAAACTAGAAATTAAATGCAAATCCTTTCGGCGTCTCGGCAGTGGCGTCGGTCTGAGATTTACCACCGTGAATTTTGAAGCCGCCCGCTCGATACACCTTCATGCGTTTGTAAAACATGGACACCAGCATTGACCAATCGTCCCTCACGTCGTAGATGAAGGGTGGATTCTTCTTCCCCTTGGTCTCTCGCATGATTCGACCTATCGATTGCGTGATGTCCGATTTCGGCGACGCTAGGAGCACGGTGTCCAACGCCGGTATGTCCAACCCCTCGTGCGCTTGGGCGAACGTGGCGAAGATGATTTTCTTTTCACTCGACGCTTCCAGGTCACGCTGTTTCATGCCACCCATGTACAGTCCAGACGTCTTGGGAAACGCCTGATTCAGGTATTCACAGTGCCATCGTCTGTCCGTGAGCACGAGCAATCGTCGCGTACCCTTGGACGCCTCCTTGATCGTCTTGACGAGGAAGGCGTTTCGATCCTTCAACTCCACCAGCATGGTAATCATGTTCGCCAGACACACCTTCCCCTGTCGCGTCAGCGGTGGACCTTCTTTGTAGATCTCGTGTGTGAAAGGGAGCGTGAACACCTCGACGTTGTCTTGATTTTTTCGTTCGACTGAGAAGAAGCAAGGACCCATGAAAAATTCCATGACTTTTCGAAGTCCATCTTTTCTGTCGGGTGTGGCTGACAACCCGAACAAATGGCGTGGGTTGAGTTTGAACAACGCTCGACTGAACGACCGCGCGCATATGTGATGACACTCGTCCACGATACACGTGCCGATAGACGCGAAATCTTCCGTCGTGTATTCCTTCTGACTCAGACTCTGCAACATGGCGATGACAAAATCCGCTTCGACGTCGAGTCGTGGACCCTGCACGACCCCGATCGTCGCCCCTGGACAGAACTGGGCGATGCGTTCTCGCCACTGATCGGCGAGAAAACTCTTGTGTACGATAATCATCGTCCTATACCCGAGTCGAGCGGCTATCGCCAGCGCACATGTCGTCTTCCCATACCCACACGGCAAACTGAGGAGTCCAGAAGAAGCCTTAACAGCCGAGTCAACGGCGGCATTTTGGTGGGTCGTGTCTCGAAGGACTCCCGTGAATGGAATGGGACATCGCGTCGGAGGCGTTCTCTTGTCTTCGTCGGGTGGACCAAATTTTGTTTGGGCGTAAAACTTGGGGACGCATATGCCACCCGTTTTTTTCGCCATACGAAACACTTTGAAAGGTGGTGCTGGAAAACCTCCATAGTCCTGATTGTCTGTGATTGGGCGCACCGTCAATTCTTTTTTTATTTCCGGTACGGGACCGTCGTATACGATACACCCACTCGCCGTCAGAACCGTCCGAGCCATACCCGACAGTATTCCGATTTTTTTATACCCCTGTTTAAAAAGTAGACCCCTTTTTGTAATAAATGATGAGACGCATACACTATTTATGGGCCGTCCCTTGGGCAATTATCAAAAGCATGCCCTACTTTTTTCAAGATATTTGGGGCGCATTCGACCATCTTTACAGCAATGTTACGTGTGGACTGGTTTTTTTGCTTCCACATGAGGAAAATTGAAATTTCAAGATTTGTCCAATAAAAGCGCACCCGACCGACCACGCGATCCTCACAATTCGACTCTTCGAAAAAGAAACCCATGCCGAGCATCGCCGATACCTTCACCAGCAGCCGTGCATTCTTGCAGGCTATCAACGCCGCGGACAAGTTCGCGCCCGAGGACATCCCGTTCCTCCGCTGCTATTTTCTGAACAAGCAGGGGACGTCGTCGTTTCTCTTCCAGTGGCTCGACAAACTCGAACGCGGTGGTCTCACCCGCGAACAAGTCCTGTCCGTCGTGTACGGTGCCGACCACAAGCCCGAAGAACATGAACAACCTACCTCGCCCAAAAAGCGAAAGTACACTCGACGTGCGAAAACGCCGACCGGTGACGAAGACGACACACCGGACACGACGCCCGAGACGTCTCCGACGCGCCCGAGAGGAAAACCACGGTCCGCCGAAGAGGACGAACCCGTGACGCCGAAGGCACGTCCGAAGAAGAAGACCAACGCGCCGCCGCCGGCGAAAAAACCTCGCGGGTCCAAAAAGGAGACTCAAGTCGTCAGCGAATCAGATCTCGACGAAGAAGACGAGGACGACCAAGATGATGAAGACGACGACGAACGATTCGAAGCCGTCCGACGCAAACTATGAATAAATTCCCTACTTTTTTGTTATTAAAGAATACTGTCATACCTATATCACATCGCCATGCCCACGCTCAAAGTCGACGAAAACATCAAAAAGATTGTCGAAGCCATCAATGGTTTGACGGCTGAGATTTACCGCCTCGAGGGGTCCCTTCGCGTATTCGAAGAATTTAAATCGAAGGGTCTAACCGAGGTTGATTTGCCGGACGATGAAGCCATCGTCTTGAAGAATCCCCCGGTCACGGAAGCGTCCAAGGAGGAGTCGACGTAAATCTTCGGTGCATCGAGAAGAGTGATTTCATACGTGGAAGGCACCTTGGTTGGGCGAGCCTCGACCACCCTGCAGTAGTCAATTCCTACGTAGGGTGATCGAACGAGTGCTGGTTTGCAGAGAAGTAGCATCATGTGATATTCATCTACGAAACGAATTCGCGAAGGTTCGCGCATCGGCTAACATTTTCGCGTTCATGGGGATGGTATCGACGGGTTCCATGCCTCTACATGCCTCTATACGAGCCTGCTGTTCCGCGAGCCAGGTCTCGGTATCGTATCCTTCGGGGACATTATTATTCTTATGACCGTTCGTCGATTTATCGAGCCACTGAAAATTTGTGTAATGGTAGATCGCGCG
>Ga0207993_1000701_pt1 | contig 13087 bp, 11 predicted proteins | sample ETN01SmetaG_2_FD_185791 | JGI IMG/M metagenome (GOLD analysis project Ga0207993, IMG submission 185791) | Marine microbial and viral communities from oxygen minimum zone, Eastern Pacific Ocean - ETNP2014F12-01SV265 (SPAdes) (version 2) | ecosystem: Environmental > Aquatic > Marine > Oceanic ...
TAAAATTGATTTAGCTGAAATAGAGCCAATCAACATTAAAATCTTAGGATTAATTAGTTGTATATGCTTTTTAATAAATGGAAGACATGTATTTATTTCTTCGGCAGTTGGATTTCTATTACCAGGCGGTCTCCATGGTATTATATTTGAAATATAACAATTTGTTCTATTTATGTTTATAGTTTCAAGTATTTTATCTAGTAGCTGACCTGACTTACCTACAAATGGTTTTCCTTCTATATCTTCCTGATTACCTGGCGCTTCACCAATCAGCATAACCTCTGCATCAACATTACCATCACAAAAAACGGTAGACCTTGCTGTGTGTGACAGCTCGCATTCATCATAATTTTTAATGAAAGATTGAAGGTCTTTTAATGTATTGATTTCAGAAAGTTCATTTGAGTCATGCTCAAGATTCGAGTTTATTTCTAACGAATTAACTTTGTTAATATCTTCTCTATTATTAGCACTAATGGTTTCCGTTATGCCAAGCTCGACTTGAAATTTAAGATCGTCTATATTTTTTTCAAAACTTTTTGTCATCTTTTAATGAATCTCTATATAGAATGTAAATTTAACTAGAATATTAACTGATATTATAAGATGCGACAATGTTAGGGGTTTAAAATTTAAAAAAATGTATTATTTATATAACTAAGGTAACTTATGAGTAACAAACCAGTAAACGAGCTAAATGCGCAACAAGGTCAAGTGTTAGACTCCTCTAATAGAGAGTCTATGGAATATGATGTATTGATTGTTGGTGCAGGTCCAGCAGGTCTGTCTGCGGCTATACAAGTAAAACAATTAGCTCAGAAAAATGATCTGGATATTTCTGTTTGTGTTCTTGAAAAGGCTAGCGAAATTGGTGCACACATTTTATCTGGGGCCGTGATTGAAACCGTTGCTCTTGATAAGCTTCTTCCTGATTGGAAAGACATGGATAGCCCAATCAAAACAAAAGTTAAAAAAGATAAGTTATCCTATTTTAGTAAAAATTCTTCAATTAATATTCCTCAGTTCTTATTACCACCTCTCATGAAAAACCATGGAAATTACATTGTTAGTCTAGGAAATGTCTGTAAATGGTTAAGTGAGGTTGCAGAAAATTTGGGAGTTGAAGTTTACCCAGGTTTTAGTGCAGCTGAGGTTCTTGTTGATGAAAATAATAAAGTATATGGAGTAGCCACAGGTGATATGGGTGTATCAAGAGATGGTTCAGCAAAGGACTCTTGGGAGTCGGGCATGGAGCTTCACGCTAAATACACTCTATTCTCGGAAGGAGCCCGAGGCTCTTTATCTAAGTACTTAATTGATAATTTTGATTTGTCAAAAGACAAGGATTACCAAAAATATGCTATTGGAATAAAGGAGTTATGGGAGGTAAAAGAAGAAAACCATCAGGAGGGTTTAGTTGAGCATTCAATGGGATGGCCTTTGAGTGATGGCACTGGTGGAGGTTCTTTTTTATACCATTTTGGTCAAAATCAAGTATCAATAGGATATGTCGTACATCTCAATTATACCAATCCTTATGTTTCTCCTTTTGACGAATTTCAACAATTTAAGACACACCCTAGTGTTAAAAGTGTTTTAGAGGGTGGTAAAAGAATATCTTACGGAGCTAGAGCAATAACTGCGGGTGGTTATCAATCAGTACCGAAATTATTTTTCCCTGGTGGTGCGCTTATAGGTTGTTCCGCTGGATTTTTAAATTATCCAAAAATAAAAGGAACCCATAATGCTATGGAGTCAGGAATGATTGCTGCAGAGTCTATAGTTGAAAACTTTATTAGTGGAAGTGATAACGAAGATCTATCAAATTATCAGGAAAAATATGAAAACAGCAGAATAGCCAAAGAATTGAAGAAGGTAAGAAATGTTAAACCATTTCAGTCAAGATATGGAGCGCTTCTGGGAACTCTTTTAAGTGGTATTGATATGTGGTTGAACACATTTGGAATAACTTTACCATTTACACTTGGTCATATTAAACCTGATTATAAAACATTACGAAAAGCATCAGAGTGTGAGAAGATAATTTATCCAAAGCCAGATGGTCAATTTTCGTTCGATAAACTCTCTTCTGTTTTTCTTTCAAGCACTAATCATGAGGAAGATCAGCCGGCTCATTTAACATTAAAAGATAGCAGCATACCAATTAAAGTGAATCTTGTTGATTATGATGAGCCAGCACAAAGGTATTGTCCTGCTGGTGTTTATGAGGTTCTTTCATCTGATGATAACAGTGAACCAGTTTTTCAGATAAATGCTCAAAATTGTGTTCATTGTAAAACATGTGATATAAAAGATCCTTCACAAAACATTAATTGGGTTGTTCCACAAGGTGGTGAAGGCCCTCTGTATGGTGGTATGTGAGTATTGATGCAAATCATTGAAAAGGCTTTTGCTAAAGTTAATATTTCCCTTAACTTAACAGGCCAAAAGGAAAAAAATCTACATTACATTGTAAGTTTAGTCAGTTTTTGTGATTTCTACGATACTATAGTCATAGAAGAGTCCAAAGAATTCAAATACATCATTAATAATGATATAAAGTTTAAAGAGCCTGATCTAATTTTAAAAACAATAGAAACTGTCTCTAAAGAATTAGAAAGAAATTTTCCTCCTTTTAAAATCACATTAAATAAAGAAATTCCTATTGGAGCAGGTCTTGGAGGGGGCTCTGCGGACGCTGCAGCTGTTATAAGGGCGCTCGATAAATTTTTTAATCTAAATCTTTCATATGACCAGAAAGTTTTGATTGGTAAGAAAATTGGATCAGATGTACCTAGTTGTATTTTATCTAAGCCTCAAATTATATCAGGGTACGGCGATCAAATTCGAGAATTAGAAGGTTTAAATGACAAAAATATTTTAATTATTTTTCCTAATATTAATGTGAGCACAAAAGAAATATTTGAAAGTATAGATATCAATTTAATTAAGAAAGAAGAAAGTCAAGTATTTGAAAAACAAATTGAACAAAATATTGATTTTTATAATGAGGGTAGAAATTTAACAAAATTATTCTCAAATGATTTGGAAGAATTTACCATTAAGAAACATCCCGGAATTAAAGCTATTAGAGATTGCTTACATGAAAATGATTCATCTTATGTATCCATGACTGGTTCCGGTTCAGCATTTTTTGGTATTTTTGAAGAAAACTCAATAGATAAAGCCTATCATAAAATTACTAGCAATTATAAGGATTGGAAAATAGTAAAGTGCAAATTAATTGGATCTAATAATAGAGAAATCAACTAATTTCATTAATGCCTCTTTAAATTCTGTTTCAGGGAATATTGCAAGTGCATCTTTTGCTATTCTTCCATGTTGATGTGCTTTTAAAAGTGTATCTTCAATAGTGTTATATTGTTTTATTACTTTTATTGCATTTTTCAAAAGTTCTTTATTTCTAATTTTATTATTAAAAGAATTTTCTAAAAATTTTCGTTCAGAATTATTTCCTCTTCTATATGCTAAAATAATAGGGAGAGTTACTTTACCTTCTAAAAAATCTTCACCTATATTTTTACCTAAAGTTTCTTTATCACCGCTGTAATCTAATGCATCATCCTTTAACTGGAAAGCTATCCCAAGATTCTTACCAAATGAGATAAGTGCGTTAATCTCCTCTTCATTTGATTGCGCTATAAGTGCACCTACCACACAAGCTGTAGAAAATAATTCAGCTGTTTTTGCTTCGATTATATTCATATATTGATCTTCAGTAGTTTTAATATTATCTGAAGCGATAAGCTGCATGACTTCACCTTCAGCAATTTTTGCAGAAGCATTTGATAAGTTCTGCAGGCATTCTAAAGATTTTGTTTCAACCATCAACTGAAAAGCCTTACCGAGAAGGAAATCCCCAACCAAAATACTTGATTTATTATCCCAAACAATATGAGAAGCTGACTCACCTCTTCTGACATCGCTATCATCAACTACATCATCATGTAAAAGAGTAGCAGTATGCATCAATTCAACTGCTGCCGCTAAATTGATGTGATAATCACCCCTGTACTCACAAATTTTCGATGTAGTAAGGGTGAGAATAGGTCTTAATCTTTTTCCTCCGAGCTCAATAATATGATTTGATACATCGGGTATCCTATCTACATGACTAACAACTTGTTCATTTATCAACTTATTTACTTTAATGAAGTCATCTTCAATTAATGTTAATAATTTTTGAATAGGTTCTTCATCTTTGTATTTGTTTTTTACTAATTTAATTACATTTCCCATATTTTTCTTATATTTTAGAATTTATCTATGATCAAAGAAAATTCTAAAAATAAATTTCTTGGCGGTAAGCTGTCTATTATTCAACAAAAAGATGGTTTTAGGGCAGGTCATGACTCAGTTTTACTTGCCTCTTCAATTCCAGCTAAAAAGGGAGACAAATGTTTGGAATTAGGTATAGGCACTGGAGTTGTCTCTTTGTGTTTATTAAAGAGGGTTCCTGATTTATGTATAACAGGAATTGATAATGATAGTGAAGTCTTACAGCTTTTAAAAAAAAATATAACCTTGAATGGTTATGATAATGATATTTCAATCATAAAAGGTGATCTAAATGCTGATATTAATAACTTTAAAAAATTGAAAAGACATAGCTTTAACCATATCTTTTGTAATCCACCGTTTTATGAAGAGGGAGAAATTATTTTGCCTAAAGATAAAAATAAAAGAAACGCTTACCGTGGCGAAAAAAATTTTATTGCTGATTGGATTAAATTTTCTCTAACATTTGTTAAAAGCAAAGGTTCAATAACTTTTATAAATCATATCAAAAATCTTCCAGATATCTTATCAATTTTTGCAAAATCCATGGGTGATGTTAATGTTACGCCCATATTTACAGATTTTAAAAAACCTGCGACAAGGTTTTTAATTAGAGGCATCAGAGATTCAAGAAAACCGATTAAAATAAGAAAGGGGCTAATTTTGAACAATAAAAACGGCAAAACCCCAAAAAAAATTGAAAATATTTTGAGACACGGTAAAGCATTATAATCAATGACTTTATTGCTATTTTTTAGGTTAGAATTACTATAATAAAATATAAACCTTGGAGGTTTTAGTGACAGCAAAGAAAATGGAAGAGTTAGTTTCTCTCTGTAAAAGAAGAGGCTTCATATATCAAACCAATGAATTGTATGGAGGAATGCAGGGTGTGTATGATTATGGCCCGCTGGGAGTTGAACTAAAGAATAATCTTAAGCAAGCCTGGTGGAGTTCCATGGTTTATGAAAGAGATGATGTTGAAGGTTTAGATTCTTCAATACTAACACATCCAAATGTTTTGAAATACTCTGGTCACGAAGACACATTTACTGACCCACTGGTGGATTGCAAGGATTGTAAATCAAGATGGAGAGCAGACCATATTGATGATGGTAAATGTCCTTCATGTGGATCAGAAAATCTAACCGACCCTAGGCCTTTTAATCTGATGTTTAAAACAACTATTGGACCTGTAGATGATGGTTCAAGTTTTGCTTATTTAAGACCAGAAACAGCTCAACAAATTTTTACAAATTTTAAAAATGTAGTCGATTCGACATCTAGAACATTACCTTTTGGTATTGCACAAATTGGTAAAGCTTTCAGAAATGAAATAACTCCAAGGAATTTTATTTTTAGAGTAAGAGAATTTGAACAAATGGAATTAGAATTCTTTGTAGAACCAGGTAGTGACGAAGAATGGCATCAAAAATGGGTAGATGAAAGAGTAAAATGGTGGGAACGACAAGGAGTGGATAAAAATAACCTAGAAATTATTGATGTTGATCAAGAGGAATTATCACATTATTCGAAAAAGACTGTTGATATCATGTATAAATTTCCTCACGGTCTTGAGGAATTAGAAGGAATTGCAAACAGAACTGACTTTGACATAGGTTCACACACTAAAAATCAGAAAGATTTTGAAATAAAGTCGGATGTTATGAAAAATGATGACTCTGTAACAAAATTAGCGATACAAAATAAAATTAATAATTCATGGACTATTCCGTATGTTATTGAACCCTCTGCTGGAGTTGATAGAGGATTTTTAGCAGTATTGAATGAATCTTACAAAATTGAGAAACTTGAAAATGGCAAAGAGAGAACCGTACTTTCTCTTAAATCTCATTTGTCACCTATTAAGGCTGCGGTTATTCCTTTAAAAAGAAATAATCAAGATTTAGTTGATAGAGCCATAGAATTAAAAAGCCAGCTACAATCAATTGGTTTAGGAAGAGTAGTCCTCGATAATGCAGGTAATATTGGAAAAAGTTATAGAAGGCATGATGAGGTTGGAACACCTATGTGCATAACAATTGACTTTGAAACATTAGATGATAATTCTGTTACGGTAAGAGATAGAGATACTATGGAGCAAAAAAGAATTAAACTAGATGAAATTTCTAATTTTTTTGTTAAAAATCTCTAATAATTTGAAATGACAAAATATATACATGCTTTCTCAGATCCTATAACTGATGAAATTGATCAATCGTTAATAGGTAATAAAGGTTATAATCTATGTCTTATGCACGGAATGGATTTACCTATTCCTGAGGGCTTTATAATTACCTCAAAAGCTACTAAAGAATTCAAAAAAAAGAACAATTTTGGTGATGAATTTACAAAGGAATTGAAAGGTAATTTAAATTGGATCCAAGAAAAGGCAAACCTTCAAGTTGGTAACCCAGAAAAACCTCTTATTTTATCTGTTCGTTCAGGTTCAGTGATATCTATGCCAGGAATGCTTGATACAATTTTAAATGTTGGTCTAAATCAAAATATAGTGAAAAAACTGGCAGAAAACAAAAATGGTTTTTTTGCTTATGATACATGGAGAAGATTTATACAAATGTATTCTCATGTGGTTCATAGGATTGATAATTATGATTTTGATGAAATACTTGAAAATTATCTACTTGGTGCAAATTTAAGTAATGTTAGCCAATTAGATGCAGAAGACTTAGAGGAAATAAGCAAAATGTATCTGAATCTCTTTAATGAGAGAATAGGTGAGGATTTTCCTGAAGACCCATATCAGCAGATAAATGACTCTATAATAGCAGTTTTAAATTCATGGGATAATGAAAGAGCGATTTCTTACCGAAACATTAATGATATACCTCAGGATATAGGTTTAGCGGTAACTATTCAAAGAATGGTTTTTGGGAATTTGAACGATCAAAGCGCATCAGGTGTAATTTTTTCAAGAAATCCAGATACAGGTGAAGACAAAATTAAAGGTGAATATCTATTAGAGTCACAAGGAGAAGATGTTGTTTCAGGCTTTATAACTCCGAAAAACATAAGTGAGACTAAAGATGATGATGCTTTTGTCAAAGTTTTTCCTGATTTATACGATCAAATAAATCAAATTTCAAAAAATTTGGAGAAGAAATTTGGATTTGTTCAGGATATTGAATTTACTATTGAGTCAAATAGATTATGGATTTTACAATCACGTAATGCAGAATTAAATGCTAAAGCATCTTTTAAAGTTTTAAGAGATTTTGTTAATGATAAAATAATTAATAAGAATGAGGCTTTAAAATTAATCAAAGAGGATCATGTTGAAAAAGCCTTTACTCCAGTTCTGGATAATGCTCAAGAATTAAAAATCTTAACTAAAGGATTACCTGCATCTCCAGGAGTTATATCTGGCTTAGTTGCTTTTGATATTGAAGGTATTAATGAAATTAAAGAAAAAGATGAGAAGTCGATATTAATTTTAGTCGAAACCAATACTAATGATATTAAAGCTATGCATGCATCAGATGGAATATTAACTTCCAGAGGTGGGTTAACAAGTCATGCTGCAGTTGTTGCAAGAGGTTTAAATAAACCTTGTATTACAGGTGCAGTAGAAATTGAAATTAATGCTCAAAAAAAGAACATTTCTATCAATAATAAAATTATTTCTGAATTTGACGCGATTACTCTTGATGGTCACTCAGGGGAAGTTATTGAAGGTATAGTAAAAACAAAACCTCAAGAACCCTCATCTGATTTAAAAGAAATATTAAATTGGTGTAAGGAGATAATATTAGACAAAGATATTACTGATTCTTTAAAAATTATCAAAAAAGCTAAATTAAAAATTGAGTAAATTTTTTATTATTATCTGGCCTAATTAATCTAAAGGTATTTTCATCGGGCCAGTACTAATTACTTCATCTCTAGCTTTTACCGGATCTTCAACAACTAATTTTTCTAAATCCTCAAGATCTTCTGGTACATACCAGTGAATCTTATCTTCTTCATAAGCTCGATAAACTGTTTTTGCTATTTCCTCAGCTGGAATAAGTCTCCACATTCCATCAGCAGGAAGGGTAGATCTAATATCTTTACTAATTAAAGGAGTATCAATCACGCCAGGTAATATATCAGAGACCTTTATACCAAATCTTTTAAATTCAGCTGAAAGAGATTCTGTTAATCCTTTTACGGCGTGTTTAGATGCTGAGTAAACTGAAGTCATTGGCAGACCAATTATTCCAGTCGAGGATGATGTATTCAAACATAATGAATTTTCAGTATTCTTCAAAAGTTCTATTGCTGAATATATGCCGTTTATTACGCCAAAAAGGTTGATATTAATAACTCTTAGGTGATTTTCATAAGGTTGATCCTCAAAAAAACCACCTTCAGCAATTCCAGCATTATTAAATAAAATATCTAATTTGTTATTTGATATCTTAGAAAATTCAATTATGGCTTTTTCAAACATAACTTTATTTGCGACATCAAGCTCTCTGCAGATCAGGTTTTCTGATTTTATTTCTTCTTCAAGTGCAATTAAATTATCTTTATTGATATCATAACAACCAACAAACCAGCCCTTATCTATAAATAATTTAACTGTTGCCTTTCCCATACCGCTTGCGCCACCAGTTATGAACATAAATTTTTTACTCATGAAGCCCCCTTATTACTTTATTAAATCTAAACCTATATCAAGAGATTTTGAAGAATGTGTTATCCAGCCAGATGATATAAAATCTACTCCCGATTTAGCTATTTTTGCTACATTTGAATGATCTATTTTTCCTGAAGCCTCCAAGATTACTTTATTTTTAGCTATTTTGACTGCTTTTTTTAAATCATTAATTTTGAAATTATCAAGCATGATGACGTCTGGATTAAATTTAAGAGCCTCTTTAAATTGCTTTAAATTATCCACTTCTATTTCAATTTTTATCTTATTCTTTAATTTTTTGACTTTATTGAGAGCATTTGAGATTGATCCGGATATGGCTATGTGGTTATCTTTTATTAAAATTGCATCATATAAACCTATTCGATGATTAATGCCCCCGCCAACTTTAACAGCATATTTTTCTATATTTCTTAATCCAGGAGTCGTTTTTCGTGTACACAATATTTTTGTATTAGTTTCTGAAATCAATTTTACCATCATTGATGTTGATGTTGCTATACCAGAAAGATGAGTTAAAAAATTTAAGGCTGTTCTTTCTCCTGTTAAGAGGCTGATTGCTGGCCCTTCAACTTTAGCTAATACATCATTGGTTTTAATCGCATCACCTTCGTTTTTGAATGAGGTAAATTTTATTTTTTTATCAAGTAATTCGTAGACAATTTTAGCTATATTGATACCGCATAAAATACCTTTTTCACGAGAAACAAAGTGAAAAGTTGCTTTATCTCTTTTTTTTAAAACGGTATTGCTAGTTATATCTCCTAAATTTCCAAGATCCTCCTTGATAGCTAATTTAATAATTTTTTTTAATTCAGAGTCAGATAATATTTTCATAAATTTATCATTCTATTGACTGAATTAAGGGCTCTTCTAGCAATATCGTCATCAATAATAACTTCGTATGTTTCATACCAAAGTGATGAAAGAATATTTTCAAGAGATATTTCTTTCATATGGGGGCATAAATTACAGGGCCTTACAAAGTTAACATTGGGAGTTTCGACAGAAACATTATCACTCATAGAGCATTCAGTTACCATTAGAACTTTGTGAGGTTGATTTGTTTTTACCCAATTTATCATTGCGGATGTAGACCCAGAAAAATCTGCTTCATCAACTACTTCTGGAGAGCATTCAGGGTGCGCAATAATCTTAACTCCTGGTTCATTTTCCCTGTATTCTCTTATTTCCTCAACTGTGAATTCTTCATGAACCTCGCATCTTCCTTTCCACATAATAATTTCCTTTTTTGTTTCTTTAGCGATATTCATTGCTAAATACTCATCAGGAATAAAAATAACTTTATCTGAGTCTAGAGAATTTACTACTTCTAATGCATTGGAAGATGTACAGCATATATCGGTCTCAGCTTTAACATCCGCAGAGGAATTTACATAAGTTACAACAGGAATTCCAGGATTTTCTCTTTTTAAATCAATTACATCTTGCCCTTTGATTGAGGCGGCTAAAGAACATCCGGCATCTAAACTTGGGATAATAATTTTTTTATCCATATTTAGAATTTTTGATGTTTCAGCCATAAAATAAACACCACATTGTATAATTATATCACTATCAACCTTTGTTGCCTCTTTGGCTAACTGTAAAGAGTCACCTCGCACATCACTAACACAATGGTAAATTTCAGGTGTTTGATAATTGTGTGCAAGAATTGTGGCGTTTTTTTCTTTTTTCAGAATATTAATTGCTTCTATGTATGGGGCAAAATAGGGCCATTCAATATCTGGTATGACACTTGAGACTTTTTTATATAATTGAGAGGTCTTTTTTTCTATAGTATCATTCCAAGCTATACCCATTTCATCAAGAATCTTACTTGGGTGTAACTGATTTATATTGTTATCTAATGATTTATCCATAATAAAGGGTCATAATCTATATTTTTGATAATAAAAACATTATTCATTAAATAGTCAAAAGAAAATGAGATGATTTAAGTTTTTCTAAGGATAACGCTTCCAGCTGAATATCCAGCACCAAAAGAGCACAAAACTCCAATGTCATCTTTGTTCATATCCTTGCTATATTGAGAAAAGGCAATAATTGAACCAGCAGAGGATGTATTTGCATAATCTTGAAGTATATTCGGCTGTTCATCTTTTTCAGGTGTTCTGCCTAAAACCTTTTTTCCAATTAAGTCATTCATACTTTTATTTGCCTGATGTAGCCAAAGTCTTTTTACATTATTAATTTCAATAGTTTCATCTGATAAATGATCCAGTATTAACTGACTTACCATGGGAACAACTTCTTTAAATACCTTTCTTCCTTCTTGCATAAATAGCATATCTCGATCTAAAGGAGCGGATTGCTTAGCATTGTTTAAAAATCCAAAATTATTTCTAATATTGTTGGAAAATTGAGTGATACATTTTGTAGAAAGAATTTCAAATGAATTTGAGGAATTTGATGATGATTTTTTTTCTAATATCATGGCCGTACACACATCACCAAAAATAAAATGGCAATCACGATCTTTAAAATCTAGATGACCAGAACAAATTTCTGGATCAACTATTAAAATTGTTTCTGCACTTCCAGCTTTGATCATATCAGCGGCAGCCTGAATGCCGAATGTTGCAGATGAGCAAGCGACATTCATATCAAAGGCAAACCCTTTAATTCCTAAAAACTGTTGTACCTCTATTGCAATTGCAGGGTATGCTCTTTCCAAATTAGAACAAGCTGTAATGACTGCATCGATGTCAGATGGCTCTTTTCCAGATGCTTCTAGAGCCTGTTTAGCGGCCTCTATTGACATTTCTGCTAAAATTGATGGTTCATCATTATTTCTACGGTCCAAAATTGGATGCATAATATCAGGGTCTAATATTCCCTTTTTGTCCATAACATATCTATTTTTTATACCTGAGGCATTGTAAATAAAATCTTCATTAGAAAGTTCTAATGCTTCTAAATCTCCCTTATTTATTAGATCTTTATTTTGATTATTAAAATTCTCTGCATAAGAATTATAAGCTTCAACAAGTTCTTTATTTGTTATTGATTCTTTGGGAGTAAATACCCCAGTACCACTTATTACAATTTCATTCATGACAAAAAAATAATAACAGAAAAATCAATTATGTTAATCTTTTTGGCACTTTAAGTAATGAGGGCAACTTACCAAATGATCATTTACTATTCCAGCGGCTTGCATAAAAGAGTAAACTGTTACAGGGCCACAAAATGTAAATCCCAATTCTTTCATTTTTTTTGAAATTTTTTTTGATAAAATGTTATCTTTTGGGATATCTGATAATTTTTTTCTAGAATTAACGATTGGCTTGTGATTCACATAACTCCAAAAAAAATCAGAAAAATTTTCAGGTTTTTTAAAAATATCATTATAAATTTTTGCATTATTCATTGTTGAAAGTATCTTTTTTTTATTTCTTACAATTGATTTATTTTCCATAAGTTCTGAAAGTTTCTTGTCATCGTATCTTGAAATAGCCTTAGGATTAAAATTATCAAATGCTATTCTAAAGTTATCTCTTTTTTTAAGAATAATTATCCAACTAAGACCAGATTGAAATGTTTCTAGTGTAAGTATTTCAAACAGTTTTTTTCCGTTAAATTCTGGTATTCCCCATTCATTGTCATGGTATTCCATATATATATCATGTGAATTAGACCAACTGCAGAAGCCTTCTCTATTAAACAATGTTATCTTTCAAAATATTAGGCATATGAACGGTTATCGAAGTCTCTTCATCATTTATATAAACTGTTGCTTTTTCTTTTTTAATTTTTGGTAGAGCATCAGTTTTGAGTATTGCTACACTGTTATTTTCGAATGATTTAATGATTGTGCCAATTTTTTTATTCTCAAAAGAAATATCCTCACCAGGTTTATTTTCTCTATCAGAAGTGATTGAAAAAACTCTTTTTTTTGGTTTACCTTTTCTATGCATTCTCGAGGTTACTTCCTGTCCAATGAAACAACCTTTTTTGAATGAAATTGAATTCAGATAATCAAAGTTTAACTCTATAGGGAAAAATTCTCCAGAAATGAAATCTTCACCTTCTTCAACTATACCAAGAGAAATTTTCTTTTTTTCATAATTCAAGGGATCGGATTTACTGCTACCTTTTTTTCTT
>Ga0207993_1000702_pt1 | contig 13081 bp, 5 predicted proteins | sample ETN01SmetaG_2_FD_185791 | JGI IMG/M metagenome (GOLD analysis project Ga0207993, IMG submission 185791) | Marine microbial and viral communities from oxygen minimum zone, Eastern Pacific Ocean - ETNP2014F12-01SV265 (SPAdes) (version 2) | ecosystem: Environmental > Aquatic > Marine > Oceanic ...
TGTGTAATTGTCATTATCGCGATATTTTTTTCCATCACTCAAAGTAAATGAAAGCCCAAGGGATTGAGTAGGGTCAATAAAGTATTCACCGCCAGTTTTAACAAAAAGATTTGGTCCGTTCGACTTCGAATCATAGGACTGATTTAAAATATTTTCAAACTCTTGAAATTCCATTTTTCTATAACTGGTTCCATCAGAATTCCATACTCTATCGTTTAACCCCAAGTTAATGAAAGAATTGAATTTTGTATTTCTAAAGTTTACTTGACCTGAAAAATTGGTACCACCTTGAGTATCTCCTCCTGAATTCACGTTACCATTCAGACCCGCGAACCTATTCTCTTTCAAAACAATGTTAATGATTCCCGCCATGCCTTCAGGGTCATACTTAGCGCCTGGATTTGTCATAACTTCTATGTCTGCAATGTTTGAAGCGGGTACGCTCTGAAGGAGCGATTTAATGTCTCCTCCAGCTATGCTCGAAGGTTTGCCATCAATCATAAGATTAACTTTTGTGTTTCCACGTAGACTAATATTATCATCGGGGTCAACCTCAACCCCGGGAACCTGGCGCAATGCATCAATAGCTGATCCTCCTGTACTTAGAGAGTTTTTTTCAACATTAAAGACGCGTTTTTCAGCAGTTTGAACAAATAATGGGCGTTCACCCTCTACTTCAACACCTTCCATTTGGAGCGTGGTTTGAATCATTGAGATTTTATCAAGGTTGTATTCGGTTTGATTTTTTCCAAAAGGGAGAAAATTATAAGGTCCTAGTTCCTTTTTTTCATAGCCAATGTATTGAACAACAATCTTGTGTCTTCCAAGGGCAATTTCCTTTACATGAAATGCTCCTTCATCATCTGTGATTCCTCCAGTCAAAATTGTATTGCTTCGACTGTTTACAATTGAAATTGATGCATAGGGAATTGGAACTCCAGAAACAGAATCAACAACGGTACCATATACCTCCCCAATCTTTGGTGCTTTTGCTGGATCCATCTGAGCGCTACCTCCAAATCTTCCTCCTCCTCTCTGGGCAGAGACGATAGAAAGTGAAAGCAAAAATGTAAAGAAAAATAATTTTTTCATGGAGAATCAACCTCTTTCTAGAATTAGACTAATTAAAATTTATAAAGTTAAAAAGCGCGGAAATCTACACACATGCTTTAAAGATTAATAATAATTATTCATTTTAAATTTTTTCTCCATTGACTGTAAGCACCAAATTTCTTTTTGAAGCACGGTTTCTGTGTTCACAAAGATAGATATCCTGCCAGGTGCCAAGATTCATTCTTCCATTTTTGATTGGAATCAAGATAGATGAACCTAAAAGAGCTGATTTAATGTGCGCCGGCATATCGTCTGGCCCTTCAGCATTGTGTATGAAATCTGAAGAATTTTCAGGAACAAGTTTATTGAAGTGCGTCTCAAAATCGACCCGAACAGAAGGGTCTGCTCCCTCATTGATCGCAATAGACGCAGATGTATGTTTAATAAAAATATGGAGTGTTCCAACCTTCAGCTGATTGAATGCTTTAAGCGCATCTTCAATTTGCGCTGTAATGATGTGAAAGCCGCGCGTAAAAGGCGGCAATTGGATCTCAACCTGGTGCCATGAGGTCATTATTTTACTAAAACCATTTTTTTGGTTTCTATTAGATCGCCTAGTTTTGCTTTATAAAAGTAAACTCCCGGTGCAACTTTATTTCCAACAGCGTTCTTACCATTCCAAACAATTTTTTTATAACCGTAGTGCTGCTCTTCATTAACCAGCTCAATTATTTCCGAACCCAGCACATCATAAATAGAGATAACAACGCCTGTTGGCTCAGGAAGGTCATAATGAAGTGTCGTAGATGAATTAAAAGGGTTGGGATAATTTTGAAACAATGCAAACCTAGTTGGTTGAAATCCATACATGATAAACAATGAAATTTCAGATCGAAGCTCTGGTAATTTTGCCCATACATTGTTTCCCGGACAAGACGTTGTTCCAAAATAATCTCTATGGCCTTTTAGTAGTTTGGGTTCAACTCCATACGTATCAGATATCCATGCGTAAAGCTGAATCAAAGATTGTTCAGAACTGTAGGTCATTTCATCGTAGCAAGAAATACTTGTTTCAGGGGGATGGTAGCATCCTAGAATACAGACACCAATGTTACCAGTATTGGCGCCACCAACATGAGCACCTAAAACTGTTTCAGGTCTTCCTTGATATATATTTCCTCCCATATCAACCAGAAAATGATATCCTATATCGCTCCACCCTCTTCCATCCTGATGAAATTCTTGAATTGATTTAACAGCGGCTTTTCCTTCTTCAAGTGTGGTTGCAGCCCAACCGGCTGAATGATGGAGAGTCATTTTATTAAAGTAAGGGTGATTAGAATAATCGTATTTTGGATTTCTAGCTCCCCACTCTGCTCGAGTAATTATCTTTGGCTTATCTACGCCAGACTGCTTCGGCATCATTTTCTGAAATCCTAATTCAGAATCTTTTGGGTCTTTTTCAGTAATAAATAATCCTCCGCCTAGAAATGTTATGGGAGTTTTCGATTCAGCAGAATAGCTAATACCTTTTATATTTTCTTTAGGCTCATTTGTTACCGATGCCAAGAAGCGATCGCTTCCAGGCTCAGCAAATGTCTTTGCTTTTAATTTTTTTGATAATACACCATTCGAAAAAATGTATTGAATGGTTACTAGCGATGAAGCATCCCCTTCAAAGCGCAAAACTGCACCCTCAATTTGTGCTTGATCGGATATGCTTTGTGATGATCCGCTTAAGATGAAGAGCGAATTGACTTTAGACAGTCTACCTAAATTCTCAAATCTTATAGGAGACGCGGAGTCTAAAAACTGGGAATTGATCTGAGACACAAGAAAAATAGGTATTAATAAATTCTTCATAATACGTCAAATTTACTTAAGACTAAGCAAAAGCAACTAGAGACTTTCATGTAAAAAAAAAGGCTCTCAAATTGAGAGCCTTTTTTTATAAAAGTAAAACGAATTACTTCAAGAATGTCATGCGCATAGTCTTTTGCATGTGTGGTGATCTCATAGAGTAGAAATACATTCCACTCGAAACTTGAGCACCATTCTTATCCATTCCATTCCAAGTTAACTGGTAAGTACCAGCTGGTTTTTCTTCATTGTCCATTAAACGTACAACTTCTTGTCCCAGCATATTGTAGATAGTGATAGTAATTTTGTCTCTCATTGGGAGAGTATACTGTATGCTAGTTGTTGGGTTAAATGGGTTTGGATAGTTTTGACTAAGCTTGTAATCCTCAGGTGTGATAATCGTAAGCTCTCTTTCAACGGATAGCTTAACTGAAGATTCGCTGTATTCCATGATCTGAATATAGGTACCGCCATCATCCACAGCCTGAAACGCGAGGACAACTTCGCCCTTACCATCGCGATCAAAGTCTACACCAGCAACAGGCTTGTTGTTGAATCCACCTCCTGCTTTGGTGTCATACCTAACAACGTCCCATGAAGACACTCCGCCAAGAACGCTTGAGTCAGCTCTTAGGGTAATCTTTGCTAGCTCAGAACCAGAATTACCACCTGCGAACAAAGTCGGAACCCCATATGGGCTCATATTGAAATAACCAGCTCCGTGGTCTTTTACGGAATTAACAGCTGTTAATCCAAAACGGTGACCTCGAGCAACTAGAGAGACCTCATCTGCGCCAATCTTCATTGCATCGCCATCTTTATCTGCATAAACGTAAAGGTTCTGAGTATAATACCCTGTTACATAAATTTCATCTTTACCATCTCCGTCCATGTCAATAGCAGTAGGGTTGAATGTAAAATCATCTTTACCTGCAGTGTTGCCAGGGAACGATGAAGAGCCAAAGCGTACATATTCTCCACTATCAGGTGCAGCGTATGTATTTGCTCCTGTAGCCTCAGCGATGAACATATTTCCGCTGTTCCATGAGAAGAATGCGATTTCATGCTTGCCATCACCGTCGGAATCTGCAACTGTCATGCTCATTGCACTACCACCACCATGATCATTTCCTCTAACACCATCTTTATTGCGGTCACGTGGAGCAATAACAAATTCTTCAACAGCTTTTGGAAGAACACCGATGTCACCTTGAACACCTACTACAAAGAAGCGGTCTTCAGAGTAAGTACTATAACCAGCTGTTGGATTTGATCCGCCATTAAAAGCAAAAATGACTTCATCTAAGCCGTCACCATCAACGTCTTCAACAACTAGGTTTTCAGTATAACCACCATAAACACTGTCACTAGCAAAAGCGTTAATGTTTACGTGCCAAGGCTCTGAGAAACCATTATCGGTTCCATCGGCCTCATACACCCATAATCCAGACTGCGGATCATCAGTATAACGTCCTTTTAAGAAAATGACCTCACCCTTTCCATCACCATCAAGATCACCTGTTGCTACGTTACGTGTTCCGGTGCCATATGTTGAACGTGGGCCAACAGCTCTCCAAAGAGCCATATCGTCGAAGTGAGCAACGCCACCCCAAGCAGCTGCAGCGCCAGAGTTACTGTAATTAACCACAGCTTGAACGGTTTTTGTACCAGCAGGAGCTGTACCAGCAACTACTAGCGGTGTCCATGTACCTGTGGGAGTTGTAGAATCCATGATGGAGGAGCTATCGCTGCCTATCATGCTCCAGCTTGCATCAAAAAATTTCAACCACAAGAATGCCTGCGATGTTCCAACCAAGGAATCAGATGCTGGAGTATAACCATAACCTTCGAAAATGTAGTGATGGCCAGGAGTCGCTTCTTGATTTTCGTAATAACGAGGGTTTTCTGATGCGCCATTGTTTGCATCTTGTATACCAGACATTTTAAGCATCAATGCACCGTTTCGAGTGGTATCAGTGCTTCCACCAGAGGTCACGGTAGCATACTGAGCTTTTTCTGCTGGATATACATTCCATCCTGTCAATGAGTCTTCAAATCCAGGATTAGCTAAAATATTATTAGGAGCAAAAGGTGTTGTCTCATCAAAGATTTGAACTAGTGTATCTGAACCAACATATTCAAATCCATATACACCATCACCTCCAAGGCCGCCTTTGTAATTTGGTACGTTGTAGTGTGTGGTCCATACCTCTTGCTTTCCGTCACCATCAAGGTCTGTACCAGCAGCGATACCTCTAATATCTCCTCCAGAGCCAGCCCATAAGGTCTTACTGGTTACAACGCCAATTTGCGTAAAGCTGTTTGTCGTGAAGTAAGCATCATCCCAATAAACACTTCCTCCAGACCAACCTTTTTGAAAATAGATTATAGCTGCTTGAACCATAGCCGCATTAGCAGGTGCAACAGCCTGGGCGCTTAAATAACGCCAGGTTGAATCTGCGTTGGAATCGACCGTATCAGAGGCAGCTCCAGGAAGCTCTGCCCAGCTAGAATCAAAGAATTTAATTTTAATATACGCTTTTCCACCGTCCCTGATCGCATCATCGGGATGCGTGAATGCATAAATTGAGAAATTATAAGACGCGCCTGGTTCAGCAGCGGCTTCGTAGTAATGAGGGGTTTCGTTATCGTTTCCGCCATCATACTGTCCCCAGGTTTTAAGCAATTTTGATCCACTTCGCGCAGTAACAGTTGCGCTGCTTTCATGGACGTTATTACCAGTGCTTTCGATAGAACGATTTGTTTTATCTGTTGGCCAAATATTCCATGCGGTAAGTGAATCTTCAAAACTTGGATTGGTCAATAAGTTTTGTGAAAAGAGAAATGTTCCCAAAGATAGGAACATGAAACCTTTAACAATTTTATTCATACCTCTCTCCTTATTTTAATGTGATGAATTAAATACTTTAGTTTAAAAAAGCTTTGATGGATACTAATCATAAACGATGGGTAAACACAATTAAAAATTGATTGCACGATGGAAAAAATGATTTGAAGTTATTTTTATTTTCAATGTTAGATCAAAAAGAGCTATTTTTAATTTCAATTTTGAGACAAATTATTAAAAAGTTTTTTACATACAACTTCCTGATTCTCTTTGCCATATCAGCTCTTAATGCCTATTCAAATACTGGTAAAGTTTCTGGTAGAATTACCGATGCTAAAACTGGAGCTGCTCTTGCAGGAGTAAATGTTTTTCTCGAAGATACCCCTTATGGTACAGCAACTGACGAGTTTGGTGAATACGTCATTTTAAATATTCCTCCTGGTGATTATAGCATTAAAGCTAGCTACATTGGGTATGCAACCTATAAAGTTTCAAACGTACGCGTAAGTCTCGATCGAACAACTCAGCAAAACTTTCAATTGTCTGAAGCAGTGATCGAAGGCGAAGAAGTAACTGTTGTTGCGGATCGACCCCTTATATATAAGGACCTTACTGCTTCTCAAAAGATTACAACTTCAGATGAAATTAAGATTATGCCTGTAGAAACTTTTTTAGGCGTTTTGACAACCCAAGCAGGTGTTAATCAAGGTGCGGGTGGAGAATTGCATATTCGCGGAGGAAGATCTAATGAAGTTGGGTACTACATCGATGGGGTATCCGTTGCAAATCCATTCTTTACAAACGGTTTAGCGGTAAGCATTTCAAACAAAGCTCTTGAAGAAATGAAGGTTGTCTCAGGAGCGTTTAATGCTGAGTACGGCAATGCTATGAGTGGCATCGTTAACCTTCAAGTTAAAGATGGCGGCAAAGATTATCACGGTAGCTTATCCTACCAATCAGGAGATCACCAATCAACTGATTCAGATATTTTTACGAATATCGATCAGTTTAGCTTGTTTACCAACAAAGTTCTTGAAGGAACAATAAATGGGCCGATGCCATTTATGAAAAACAAGGAACAGTTTACGTTTAACTTAAGCGCCAGATATAGTGACAGCGAAGGTTACTATTATGGCGTTAGAGAGCATACTGTTGGAGATTCATCCGATTTTCGAGATGATGAGAACTGGTATATTGAAATGAATGGTGACAGTAGCTATGTTCCGATGTCGCCAAGCAAAAATCTAAACCTTATGGGTAAATTCACCTATCGGGCCAGTCCTCTTCTAAAAGTTTCTGTTCAACTATTACATTCGGGTGGAAAATCTAAATCATATTCGCATGCCTTTAAATACAACCCAGATGGCACATCTACATCAAAATCTTCAAATAACAATTATTCAATAAAACTCAATCATGCCTTAAGCGCTAGAAATTTTTACGAGGCAAATCTATCATTATCCAATACGAGCTACATGGGATATCAATTTAAACCAATAGATCTTAACTCTGCTGTAAATGAGGACGAGGCAGACAGGTTCGGGTCAGATGGGTATATTTTCTACAATTTTTTCGAGGATTCTTCAAAATATTGGCTCTTAAATGGATCAGATTATGCTCCAACCTCCAGAATAAAAGGCTCGCCTGCTTCAACAACCTTTCTCTTTGGAGGATCGAATAGAGGTCACTCCTATCGTCAGTCTAAGTCGCTCTCATTTAAATTTGATTTTACGAGCCAAGTAAATAATCGCCATGAAATTAAAACTGGAATAAATTTTCGAACAGATAATCTTGATGAGCGAAACTTTACGGTTTTATATGATAATCAAGAATATCGCGTTCCCACCATTTTACCTGAAAACGACTCCCCTTCACACAACCATTACAATAACACAGCAACTTTCTTTTCAGGATATCTTCAGGATAAAATTGAATATGAAAACTTCATAACGAACGTTGGTGTTCGTTATGACCAATTTAATCCTGACGAAAGTTATATTTCTGACTTTCTAGATCCTGAAGGTGAGAAAGTAAGTGCCAAGAAAAAAGTAATGATATCGCCTCGAGCTGGAGTTGCTTTCCCAATAACTGATCAAGGCATTCTCCACTTCTCCTATGGTCATTTTTACCAAATGCCTACCCTAAGAAGATTGTACAAGAAGAGTATTTTTGGTGCTGGTCTAGCCCCTACCATTGGCTACTCTGATCTTAAACCAGAGAAGACTGTTCTTTACGAGTTTGGCCTTCAGCAACAAATAGGACGAATTACCGCAATTGAGATGAGCGCTTTCTATAAAGATATAAGAGATCTGCTTGCGGTGCAGTCCATTCGTTATGAATCAGAAAAATACGGCCCATCTAATTATTCCATTTATATGAATAAAGACTATGGTAATGTAAAAGGCTATACTTTCAGTCTTACAAAAAGGTATGATCCGGTTTCAAGAACGTCTGCTTTTGTAGATTATACATATCAGGTAACAGAAGGTAATAGCGTTACCTCTGGATCGTTTTACTATAATGCTCTCTCAGGAGAGCAAGAGGAAAAGCGCATAGTTCCACTAGCATGGGACCAGCGACATATCCTAAACACGAACGTCTCTTTTGGGGATCCTAGAAATTGGAACCTTGGAATAATCAGCAAGCTTTCAAGTGGTTGGCCCTATACGCCTAATATTCCTGATGCAAATTATGTTCCTCAACCTAATAGTGGGAGAAAGCCATGGCAATGGAGAGTAGATATGCGTCTACATAAAAACTTTAAAATTGGTAAGCTCAATTATTTAGTTTTCATGAAAGTGTATAATCTTTTAGATCGAAGGAATGAAAGATACGTTTTCAATGACACTGGTCGCGCTGGCTATACGTACGTTTTTCAATCTACTCAAGAAACTCAAGGTTTTAAAAGCCACTATGGAGAGCCAGGAGTGCATGAGTGGTCTGAGTATCAAGTTAGGCCGCATTATTACACGGCACCAAGATCGGTAAATGTAGGATTTTCTGTAGATTTCTAATGAAAAAAATATCTTCATATTCTGCCCTTATATTTTTGTTGACATTTTTCTCAGAAGGGTTTGCTCAATCGGATGAGGTAAGGCGTTTTTCAAAGGAATGGAAAAAGCGCGGGCCTGAAAAAACTTGGAATTCTACTGAGCACGAATATTTTTACAAGTGGCGCAATAGTTTGCTCGAAAAAAGACAGGCAAATAATAATCAGCTACTTAGAAGACAAAAGGCTATCTTGAATGGAAATAAGATTACCACTGAGATATGGAATTATGGTTCTATATCTAGTCCAGGAAACCGCGTCACCGATATCGTATGGGAAGGGCTGGGTTACGGATATGAGTTTGGTCCCTTTATTGGTGCAATCGTGCCTGTTCCTGCAAACAGTCACCAAGACGCTTTCCCAAAGCTTGATAGCAATGGTGATCCGGTTTTAGATGATGATGGAAATCCAATTTGGCTCGCTCGTGTCATTAGCGACGGACTGGTATCGCTAGGAGGAGAAATTTCTCCTGATGGTAAAACCTTTTACGGTTGGGAGCCTCTGGCTTTCAACGAATCTGGAGTTCCTTATGGAGACCCTAATAGTCCTCGCATCCCAACTTCAAACGATGTAGATCGTACGGGTGACGGCAAACCTGATAGTTGGCCTGAAGGTTGGTACAACCCTAATTTAAAAAGGTACGTCTGGCCAGGCGCACTTAGACAAGGCTCTTCCAACTCAGATCTTGAGTCATTTTTTGTAGTTGACGATAGATCAAATAAAGAATTTAAATATTACCCTTTCCCTAACGATTCTACGCGAATGGGTTTAGGTATAGAAATTGAATGCCGCTATTATCAATGGTCGAATCCATTAGCCGAGGATGTTATCTTTCTCATTTATAAGGTTACCAATAAGAGCGAAAAAGATTTAAACGATGTGATTTTTGGTATGTGGGGTGATCCTCATATTGGAGGTCCTTCAAATTGGCAAGATGACTTATCGTATTTTGATAGAGATCTAAATATGGTCTACGCTTGGGATGAAGACAATAGGTCTGATGTTGCTGGAAGGAAACCTGGATACTTTGGTTACATCTTTCTTGAAAGTCCAGGTAATCCCTACGATAAAATTGATAATGATGGCGATGGGATTGTAGATGAAAGTAGAAACAACGGCATAGATGATGACGGAGATTGGGATCCTAATAAGCATGATGTGGGTGTAGATGGATTGCCAAACACTGGAGATTTTGGGGAAAACGATGGAACGCCTACAGCTGGCAATGCATTTGATATACGCCAACCTGGAGAACCAAACTTCGAATGGACAGACTTGGATGAGTCTGACATGATCGGCCTTACAAGTTTTGCAGCGCCAAACTTTGGAGGCAACAATCGAATATCAAAGGACGACTACATTTACACAAGCTTCATGAATCCAGGTCAATTTGACTCTCTGAACTCAGATGTAGCTGGCGATAATATATTTTTATATGGGTCTGGCAGATTCACACTCAAAGCCGGTGAAGCAAGAAGATTTTCAATTGCCCTTTTGGTTGGTGACAGCTACGATGATCTTACGCTTAACGCTGAAACTGCCCGTCAGATTTATGAGACCAACTATCAATTTGCAAAACCTCCTGAAAAACCTACTTTGACCGTTGTTCCGGGTGATGAAAAAGTGACTCTCTTTTGGGATGACATAGCAGAATCATCTTACGACCCTATATCAGAAGAATATGATTTTGAGGGGTACGTCATTTATCGAAGCACCGATCCAAGCTTTTTGGACCAGCAAAATATCACAGACGTAAATGGATCAAGGTTCTTATTTGAACCATTAAAAACTGCAACGGGGGGTTGGGCTAAATTTGATCTCATCAACGAATATCAAGGACCAAGCGATATACCATATACAGGTAGAGGAGTAGCATATCATTTAGGAAATAATACAGGCCTAGTTCATTCATTCATCGATTCAAATAATGTTATTAATGGCCAACGATATTTTTATGCCATCGCTGCGTACGACCACGGAACTAGAGTCATGAATATTGGACCTAGTGAGTCATCAAAAACAATAACGCTCAATCCTGAAACAAATGAAATATTCTTAGATGTCAACACAGCAAGCGTTATTCCCAGAGCGCCAGCTTTAGGATACACTACAGGTAGTTGGGAGATGATTGACTCTGTTGCTTTTATAGATCATGTTTCTGGTTCGGGTACTGGAACATTTGATTTAGAACTTTTAGACCCTAGAGCTCTTCAAGATACGAATACATTTCAAATCACGTTCAAGACAAACCCTACAAGGTACTCTATAGAAGATTTGACGCCCTCTATTGAGAAAAGAGTAATAAAAAAAGACGTATATCTTACTTTGCTCAAGAACCGAATTAACTCAGATCGCTTTGAATTAACACTCGATGGTGTTCTAATGGAAAACGGCAAAGATTATTTGCTCTTTGCTGACGCGGGTCAAGTCGTTGTAACATCAAATCTTGCAAGCTCGATAAACGATGGCGATGAGGTTGAGATTTCTTATACGCACTTTCCGCTATGGGAAAGCAAAAGGTTGAACTTTGAAGAGTCAAATCCAGTCATTGACGGTATTAAGCTCTACGCCCAGGATAATGTACTTGAACTTAACAGGCAAAAAACCAAATGGCAAACTGGTAGCCAGGGAAACTATAAAGCCTCTGTGCTGCCTTATAACGGATCTATTTCAAATATGAGGGATTCCGATTATGAAATAAGATGGTTTAACGATATTGCTGATACAAGCACCCTGGGCAATGCAACTGCTCCCTTTCAAATTTGGGACGTAACACCTGGAAGAGTTCCATTCAAAAAGGATATTGCCGTCCTTGACTATAAAGTAAGAAATAATACCTGGGATCTTGGCGAAGATATTGTAATCGTAGAGGCAGGTGAGGGCTTGAATGTTTCTTGGCAAATAACATTCGAATCTGCAGTTGATGTAGAAACGATTGACCCTGTTGAAGGTGACATTTTCTATGTCGCAACGAACAGGCCATTTGATGAAAAAGATGTTTTTCGCTATAAAACTATCGCTTCAAAAATAGATCAAGAAAAAGCAAAAAATAACTTAGATGATATTAGAGTTGTACCAAATCCTTATGTTGTTACAAATATTCTTGAACCTCTTGATAGGCAAAATCCTCGTGACAGAGGTCCTAGAAAATTATATTTTGACAAACTACCTGCTTCATGCACCATAAAGATTTACACCATTACGGGTGAGCTTGTAAAAGAAATTAAACATGAATCTTCTCTAGATGATGGTCAAGAATTCTGGGACCTTACAACAAAAGACAATTTCCCTGTTGCGTATGGTATTTACATTTACCACGTAGATGCAGGTAGTCTCGGAGAGAGAATTGGAAGGTTGGCAATAATTAAATGAGGAAATATTTTTTCATTACGCTTCTTTTCAGCTTTTCATATTCCCAGTTAGACAACACAGAAACTATCTCTAAAACTGGAACTACTTCTGCTCAATTTTTAAAAATTGGAGCTGATGCAAGGGGTTCATCTATGGGTAATGCATTTACGGCAATGTCAGGTGGAATCTCTTCAATGTATTGGAATCCCGCTGGGATGACATCCATAAGAAAGTTTGAAGCCGTATTCTTAAACTCAGACTGGATAGCTGGAATTACCTATAACTATACAGCTGTTGGTTTAAACCTTGGTCAGGCTGGTATAATTGGATTGAGTATGACCAGTCTATCCACACCAGAGGATCTTGTTAGAACCGTTGAAAAACCAAATGGTACTGGTGAATATTTTGATGCAAATGATCTGGCTCTAAATCTAAGCTATGCTAGGCGTCTTACTAATAAATTCTCTCTTGGTGCCAATGTAAAATATATCAGTCAGAGTATTTGGCAATCAAATGCGAACACCATAGCAGCAGATCTTGGAGCTTTATTTGTTACTCCATTTAACAATATTCGTCTTGGGGCCAGTCTTTCAAACTATGGTGCTGATATGCAAATGCTAGGAAGAAGTCAGAAATTTAGCGTAGACCCAGACCCTAATAATCAGGGCAATGTTGAATTTGTAAATGCCTTGTACGAAACAGATAAATTTCCTCTCCCGCTCATATTTAGAGTGGGCTTGTCTGGTGAAATAATTAATTCTGAAAAAAATAGATTGTCATTCGCAATCGATGCATTACATCCTAATGATAATTTAGAGTGGGTGAACATTGGCATGGAATATGCAGCAATGAATATGTTTTTTCTTCGAACTGGTATGAGCACATTATTCAGAGAAGATACTGAGGAAGGGTTAACGCTA
>Ga0207993_1000703_pt1 | contig 13074 bp, 11 predicted proteins | sample ETN01SmetaG_2_FD_185791 | JGI IMG/M metagenome (GOLD analysis project Ga0207993, IMG submission 185791) | Marine microbial and viral communities from oxygen minimum zone, Eastern Pacific Ocean - ETNP2014F12-01SV265 (SPAdes) (version 2) | ecosystem: Environmental > Aquatic > Marine > Oceanic ...
GGCTTTGAGCAAAAAACTGAGCGTATTTTAAGTCTTTTTGAACAAAGGCTAGATGAGTATGCAGATTTATTCGAAAATTCAAAAATATTTAGAATGAGAACTGAAGATGTCGGTAAGTTTACAGCTTCCCAGGCAATGAATATGGGTATTACTGGTCCTAATCTGAGAGGTTGTGGTGTTAAACACGATTTAAGAGTTGAAGATACTTATGAAATCTATGAAGAAGTCGACTGGAACGTAAGTACTAGAGAAGCAGGGCCAGGTTACAGCGATTGCTTCAGCAGATACATGGTTCGAATTGATGAAATGAGAGAATCCGTAAAGATTATTAGGGATTGCTTCAAAAAAATGCCAAAAGGACCTACAATGTCTTCCAGAGTTCCAGTTAGGGCTTCAGGTGAAGCATTTAGGAGAACTGAAGATTCACGTGGTGAAGCTCTAATGTATTTGGTTGGAGACGGTTCCGATAGACCTTACAGGTGGAAAATCAAAAGTCCTATGTTTACTACGATTTCCGCATGTCCGCATTATCTCAAAGGATACAAAGTTGCAGACATTCCTGCAATAATGGGCAGTATCGATATATGTATAGGAGAGACTGACAAATGACGTTGTTTGGTTTGTGTAAGACTATGGCTGAGTTAACGGCTGATTTATTTCTTGTACCGTTATTTAATTTTCAAAGAAATATTTTCCCTCCATTTAGTTATCCTGCAGGAGACTTAGCAGATTGGTTTGCCAGTGAAGGAGGTATTGTTACTCTTGCTTGGGTTTACGCAGTAAATATAGCATTTGCAGTTGGTATGACCAATTTAATTTTGGTAATTCACTTAGAGAGAAAAATAGCAGCTCGTATTCAGGATCGCAGAGGGCCTATGCTGTCTCTTAGAGCTTTTAGAGAGCTTGGCGAGGATTTGGCAGGTGAAGCTCCTACGTGGAGATTCAAAGGAAATTATAGTGGTATTGGTATAATTCAGAACATGGCCGACGGAATAAAAGCCATAACTAAAGAGTTGATTATCCCAAATAAAGCAGATAAGTTTTTGTTTTCCATGGGTCCTATAATATTTATATCATCTTCAGTTTTCTTATTAGTATTATTTCCGCTTTCAGATCGTTTTGCAGCTTCCGCAGCTCCAGCAGGTTTAATGGTTATTATGGCTGCTTTTTCAATCGCTCCAATTGGTGTCTTAACTTCAGGTTGGGCTTCCAATAACAAATACTCTATGATTGGTGGCATGCGATCTGCAGCTCAGCTTATGTCTTATGAAATTCCACTATTGTTAAGTATGGCTGGTGTATTTCTTCTAGCTGGATCTTACAATCCAGTAGACATAGTAGAGCAACAGAGAGAAGCAACTTGGTTATTTGGTTTGCCAATGTGGAATTTCATTCCGCAGTTTATTGGATTTATTGTATTCATGATTTGTATTTTAGCTGAAGTTGAGCGTGTTCCGTTTGATTTACCTGAAGCTGAAGCTGAGCTTGTTGAAGGTTGGACTACAGAGTACAGCGGAATAAGATACATGCTATTTTTAGCAGCAGAATATATCCGTGGCTTTGCAGGAGCTGCTGTTGCCACGATATTGTTCTTAGGTGGCTGGGCCGGTCCTTGGCCAGTTCCTCCTGAAATTTGGTTTTTGCTTAAAGTATATCTAATTATTATTTTCTGGATTTTCATTCGTTGGACTGTACCTAGAATTAGAACTGATCAAATTTTAGAATTAGGTTGGAAAAAGCTTTTACCTCTATCTTTAATCAACATATTAATTGTTATATTCATGGTAGAAATCTATCCTTACTTTGCAGACATAATCAGCTTGCCGGAGGTCTTCTAATGGCTTCAGATAGGAAAAATCTGGGATTAATGGATATTTTTGTAAATCCTATGAAAGTTACCTTAAAGCAGTTCTTCAAATCTACATTTGGAAAGCCTACTACAGTTATGTATCCTCTTGAAAAAAGAGATCCTCCGCCTACATATAGAGGAATGAATGCTGTAATATGGGATTTGTGCATAGGTTGTGGAATTTGTGGCGAGGTTTGCCCTAATAAATGTTTAAAAATGAAACCAGTAGATCTTTCGGATGAGGAGAAAGATAAATCTTGGTATGGTTCGCATGTAGCTAAGAAGAAAAGTGTTGCTGAGAGACCTGCTATTAATTTTGGTCATTGTATGTTTTGTGGTTTTTGTGAAGACTATTGTCCAACTGGAGCTATGACTATGACGGACTTTTATGAATTAGCAGATACTACTAGAGAGGCTTTGATTTATCCAGCCCGTTCCATGAAAGTAGATTTAGAAGAATCACCAACTTTGCCATTAACTAATTTTATGATGGAGTCACCAGTTCTTAACTCGGAAACATGCATTGGTTGTAGTAAATGTGTAGATAATTGTCCAACTAATTGCATAATTATGGACGAGGGTGCAGTAAATAAAGAACTAAAAAGCGGTAAAGTTCGAAACATTGAGAATCCTTATTTCGACTACACAATTTGTATTGGCTGTTCAACTTGTGTTAAAGTATGTCCAGCTTCTTGTTTGCACATGGAGCCTATTTCTAATTCAAGTTCTAGTGGACTCACAATTCCATCAACTGAATCGGAGGCTTAGTCTATGGAAATGATAGTAGTTTTATTCTGGATTATTGCTTCATTAATCCTTGCTTCTGCATGGGCCGTTGTCAACGGTAATGATATTGTTCACGCAGTTGTGTGGCTTTCTGCAGTATTTCTGTTAACTGCTTGTCTATTCATTCTTGCTGAAGCTGAATTTCTGGCTGTAATTCAAGTATTGGTATATGTTGGTGCTATCTCAGTTGTCATTATATTTGGTATTATGTTGACCAAGAGAACTTTGAAAGGAGGAGAAAGTGCCTAGTCGAACAACAATATGGTTCAGAGATGCATTTGTGATTATCTTTGCAATATATGTTGTCTTTTCTATTGCCATGGTACCTTGGTCTAATCTAAAAATTCAGGAACCTGCTCCAACTACATGTCCTAATGGATGTCCGCCATCTATTAATTTTCCTGAAAACAACTATCATCACTATGATGATTCTTTAATTTTTGACTGGAACCCAGTTGCTGTAACTTATAGAGCAGTTATAGTTAACCTAGATGACGGCGAAACCGTTCATGATTCTAATTTAACAGATTTTACCTCTAGTACAAGTTCACGTCTGAAAATTGGTAATTATTCATCTACTGTGTATTACACCGGTATTGTTGGAACAAATTTGTTAAATATTACAGATGATCCAGATTCTTTAATTTTAAATTCTAATTCTTATCAATTAAATTCTTCGTCTAAGATTAATCTTGTTTGGAGTAAAGTGAATGTGTCTTACACACTCCAGATTCGTGAGTATAAAGACACAGATGTCCCTATTATCCATGTTGCCAACAATATTACCGAAACGTTGTATGAGTATTCTAATTTCATAGAGGGTAACGAGTATAGTTGGTCAGTTTTTGCTGTAGATGAATTAGGTTATGCGTCTGAAGCATCATCAGAAAAAGATTTAAGAATAGGTACAACCAAATTTTTGGCTTTCATGTTATTCGATGACTGGGAAGTACCATTTCTTCTCCTCGGTGTAATGATGGTTATTGCATTACAGGCAGGAGTTTTCTTGGCTAGGGAGGAAAAAGATGATTGATCCTATTCACTTTATTGTATTTTCTTCGCTTTTATTACTCATTGGTGCCTACGGCGTAATACGTAACGAAAATTCTATTGTTGTTTTAATGTCTGTTGAGATAATGTTGACTGCTGCTAATGTTAATTTTGTGGCCTTTTCAACTTACTACCATGATTTAACAGGTCAAATTGTAGCTTTGTTCATAACGACCATTGCCGCTGCTGAGGTTGCTATAGGTCTTGCAATTCTTTTGAGTCTTTTCAAGCAGAGAGATACTATCGAACTTGACTTACTAAATAGGTTGAGGTGGTAATTTGGGTGAAACTAAAGGAATTCCTAGAGTTTTATTAAATAAAATCGGATTATTTCTTGTTCTTGCTATTCTACTTTTAGCATATTTGCTAATGTCTTCTTCTGAATCTCCTGTTCATTATTCATGGATGATTCCGGTATTCCCACTAGTTTCGTTCGCTTTAATTTTATTGTTTGGTCTCCAAGATTCTGAAAAAGGAGGTTCCATTGCACTCTTCGGAGTTAGTTTTTCATCTGTATTTTCTCTTGCCATCGCTTACGATTTGTTTGTCAACGGTACTGCAAGAGGTTCGTATATTGAATCAACAAGAGTTTGGTTTAGTGGTTCTACATATTCTTTTGAGTTTGGTACTTACATCGATTCTTTAGCAGGTTTACTACTTCTAGTCGTTGGTATTGTTTCTTACTTGGTCGTTCTTTTTTCCATTAGTTATATGGATGATCAGGGCAATCGAAGAGTTAGATACTTTGCTGAAATATCTTTATTCATTGCAGCAATGTATGGGCTAGTTGTTGCCAATTCGTTCCTATTGATGTTTATTTTCTGGGAATTAATGGGTGTTTGTTCATATCTATTAATTGGATTTTGGTACGAAAAACCGTCTGCAGCTTCAGCAGCCAAAAAAGCTTTTCTTGTAACAAGAGTTGGGGACGTTTTCTTACTTTTAGGTCTTGTTATTCTGTATAATACTTTTGGAACTCTTAGATACTCTGAGTTATTTGCAGACCCTCAAATTTTAATGGATAATCTTGAGGAAGTTAAGTGGGCTACTCTGTGTTTGTTTGGTGGTTCAGTTGGTAAATCTGCACAGTTTCCACTTCATGTTTGGCTTCCCGATGCTATGGAAGGTCCAACCACAGTTTCCGCCTTGATACATGCAGCAACGATGGTCAAAGCAGGTGTTTTCTTAGTAGCTAGAGCTTTTCCTCTAATCGTTCATAGTCCAGATACTGCAATTTACATTGCATTTACAGGAGGTTTAACAGCTCTTGTTGCGGCTAGTATGGCAATGGTAATGAATGACATTAAGAGAGTTTTAGCATATTCAACTATTTCTCAACTTGGATACATGTTCTTAGCATTAGGTGCCGGAGCCTGGGCATACTGGCATTCGGTAGATTCGGGTCTTGATCCAGGATATTCTCTTGGTTATATGGCTGGATTGTTTCACTTGATGAACCATGCATTTTTCAAGGCATTGTTGTTTTTAGGTTCTGGTGCAGTAATACACGCAGTTCATACGCAAGATATGAGAGAGATGGGAGGGCTAAGAAAAGAGATGCCAATTACTTCAATTACAATGGGTCTCGGTGTACTATCTATTGCTGGAGTTCCATTTTTCTCTGGATTCTGGTCTAAAGATGAAATATTAGTTGCTGTTAACAACAATGCTGAATATGAGGGAATTTTTGGAGCCTTGTGGTTCATGGCTTTACTTACAGCAGGAATGACAGCTTTTTACATGACCAGAATGTGGATGATGACCTTTAGTGGCCCTTCTGATAGAATTGTTACCAGCGTGATATCTTCAAGCGACCATTCAGAGACAGGTAATTGGGTAGTTGAGGACAAAAAAGTTGAATCTCATGCTCATGAAGCTCCCTTAGTTATGACGCTACCATTGATGGTTCTTTCAGTGCTTGCTGTTTTCTCTGGTTTGACTTTAGTTATCGGAGGTGGTTTTAGTTCACACGTTTACTACGGTGAGCCATATGAAGCACATGGAATGATACAATGGAGTATTATTGATCACATATTGTCTTCCTCTTTAACATATCTTTCTGTAACCGTGGGCCTTACTGGAATTTTCTTTGGAATAATTTTTTACAAGCGTGGACCTGATGGCAATTCTGCTTTCTCAACCGACTTTATTAGAGATGTTTGGATATTCAAGATTACACATACTTTCCTTTCAAACAGGCTCTACATGTCTGATTTATTTAATTGGTTTGGAATGAGAACTTGGGATACTTTTGCGCAAATTTCTGACTGGTTCGATCGTAACATCATTGATGGGATTGTTAACAAAATAGCCTCATTATCATTAGATTTCAGTAATAATGCAAGAAATTTAACTACAGGTTTCACTGGTCATTATGCTTCTTTGACAGTAGGTGGTTTAGGCGCCCTTGTTTTACTTACCAGAATTGTTATGCCTATTATGGGGTGGTCGATTTGATTCAATTTAGACTGTCTGCAGTATTCTGTTTCATATTATTGTTATCTGGTTTTGCTTCAGCTGAAGAACATACTGTTTATGTCGGAACGGAAGACAATCCATATGTCTTTAGTGATGCCAATCTTGTTATTGCTCCAGGAGACAATGTTACGTTTGTTTGGACCCCTGGTCAACCTCATAATGTTGCTCAGGTGGAGTCTGCAACTTCCAATCTGTATGTTGCTAATGGCGATATTGTCTTTTTTTATTCAGGTGAACCTGTAGATGGTGTAACCTGGGTTTTAAACTCAACATACACTCAAGAGGAAGGAGTATTGTATTACATTTGTGAGCCTCATGCAGGTCTTCAAATGAGAGGCCAAATAACTATTGAGAGTAGACCAGATATGACAATGGAATTTGGTAGTTTTCCTTGGTTATCATATTTGTTAGTATTTCCTTTAATCGGTGCAATTTGGTGTTTTGCCTTTAGGAACAGTCCTGAAGCTCACAAATACATTGCATTAGCTACAACATTATTCACTTTCATCATATCTTTGATTGTTTTTGTACGCTCCGGTTCTGGTAGCGGTTTTAGACTAATGGAAGAATATGAGTGGGCTCCGAATTTAGGTGTCTCTCTATTACTGGGAGTAGATGGCCTAAGTAGTCCTTTAGTATTGTTAACAGGAATTATTGGTCCTTTGACGGTGGTATTTTCTTGGCATGAAAAAGAAAAGCCAGCCTTGTTTTTCTCTTTGTTATTGGTTATGCAGACTGCTTTGTACGGAGTTTTCATTACGCTAGATTATTTTGTTTTCTATATATTTTGGGAAGTTGTTTTGATACCTATGTTCTTCCTTATTGCAATATGGGGAGGTGATAACAGGCGTTATGCATCCATTAAGTTTTTCATTTATACTTTTACTGCGTCAGTCATAATGCTAGTAGGCTTTATGGCACTCTATTTCGAAGCAGGCGTAAATTCATTCTCAATGATAGATATTGCTAATAATAGTTCTGGATTTTCAAGAGAATTTCAGATTTGGGTTTTTGCAGCACTGTTTATCGGGTTTGCAGTTAAAATCCCTTCAGTTCCGTGGCATACTTGGCTACCGGATGCACACGTTCAAGCTCCTACAGCAGGTTCCATACTCCTTGCAGGTGTTATGCTTAAAATGGGTCTTTACGGACTAATGAGAGCTGCTTTACCTCCTCTACCTATTGGAGCTGAAGTTTTCGTTCCTTTAATGGTCGCATTGGCTATTATCTCTATTTTATACGGAGCAGTTCTAAGTTTGGGACAAACAGATCTCAAAAAGTTAGTAGCGTACTCCAGTGTTTCTCATATGGGCGTTGCACTATTGGGTGTAGCTACAATGACTGAACTAGGTTTTGCTGGTGCAGTATTCATGATGTTTGCTCACGGTATTTTAAGTCCAGCAATGTTCATGGTTGCTGGTGTATTATTGCATCAACTTGGAACAAGAGAGATTCCCAAACTTGGTGGTATAGCTCAAAGTCAACCAACGACTACAGGTTTGTTTGTTGTAATATTCATGGGAAGTTTGGGAGTTCCAGGAATGGCTGTATTTGTTTCTGAGCTGTCTGTCTTTATTGCTTTCTTTGAGTCTCACGGATACTTACTCCTGTTACCAATATTTGGTATGGTAATTACTGCAGGTTATCATCTCTGGGCTCTTCAAAGAGCTATTTTTGGCGCTGAAAATGAAGAAGTAGATATGGAAAAAGTCCACGAAGCTCCTTGGTACGAAATGTACCCTATGTTTATTTTGATAGCTATTGCAGCATTTTTTGGAATTTTCCCACATTATCTCATGGATCCAATTACAGTTGCATCATATGACATTTTAGATTTCATGGGGGTACTCTAATGGATTCAACTATTTTATTTCTGCCTGAATTAATACTAATTGCTAGTATTTTAGCTGTTCCTGCAATATACATTGCTACAAACAGCACTAAATCTTATTCAATATGTTCAAACATATCTTTAGCTGTTAGCTTGCTAGTAGTTATCTTATTCTGGTATTCACCAGATAGCGTTTCATTTGATAAGTCTTCATCATCATATGTTATTTATGATCATTTTGTTATCAACGACTTTTCACAACTTTTTAAAGTAATATTTTTACTATCTGCTCTTGCAGTTTCAATAATAAGCTCTTCTTACTTCAAAGAAGATGAGCCTCATCAAGCTGAATATTATGTATTACTTCTTTCAAGCGCTCTTGGAATGTTGATTACAGCTTCAGCTAATGACTTCCTAACAATCTTTGTTGGAATTGAATTATCTGCATTCAGTAGCTACGGTTTAGTAGCATTTAGAAAAACAGACGATAAGTCAACAGAAGCCGGTGCAAAATATCTACTTATCGGTGCATTTTCGTCTGCTTTAACTCTTTACGGAATCTCGCTTCTTTACGCTTTGACCGGTTCTGTAACGTTTGAAGGTGTTAATGCTTTCTTAACTGGTATTGATAACGGGGTAATCGATGGTGATTTCAACGAATTAATATTCATATCAAGTTTATTTATTATTGCAGGCTTAGGTTTCAAGATAGCCGTAGTTCCCTTCCATGCTTGGGCACCTGATGTATACGAAGGAGCCCCAACTCCTGTTACTGCACTGCTTGCAGCAGCTAGTAAAGCAATGGGTTTCGTAGCTCTTTTCAAAGTATTTATTTTTACTCTTGAACCATTCTCTGATGAATGGAGTCTAGTCTTAGGGATAATTGCCCTCGTTTCGATGACTATTGGTAATTTGGCAGCACTTTCGCAAAAGGATATTGGAAGAATGCTTGCATATTCATCTATTGCTCAGGCAGGTTATATTTTGATAGCATTTCCCGCTCTTACTCTTGATGCCGTTTCTGGAGCGATAGCTCATACAATGGTTCATGCATTTATGAAAGGCGGTGCTTTCATAATTGTCGCAGGTGTCGGAGCAGCTGGCCTTGGTTATGATATCAGCTCGTTCAAAGGTTTAGCAAAAAGATCACAATTACTTGCTTTGTCAATGACAGTTTGTTTGTTATCTCTTGTTGGACTACCTCCTTTAGCAGGATTTATCAGTAAGTTCTTATTATTCTACGGAGTCCTACAAGCTGGAGTTAGTGGAAATACTTGGATAATTGCATTAGTTGTTGCAGGTGTTTTGAATTCAGCACTTTCATTGTATTATTATCTAAAAGTCATTCGATATATGTACCTATATGAGCCCGAAGGCAAGGAAGAAGTAATTTTTGCAACCCCAATAAGGTATACCTCGTTTTTAGTAATTTTATTCCTTGTAATTATTTTACCATTATTTTATCAAGATCTTTATTCTCTTTGTGAAGATGCCTCAAGAGAATTATTTGCATGATTGATAAAAATAGTGAACAATATCTAAATTTCGAAGAATTATGGGAGGGAAAGACTCCCAAGGGAGTTAATATCAACAAAAAAAATTCTTTCAGGTCTAGAATGAAAAATTCTTGTCATCAAGAGGGTCTAGAATTTTCTAAACTAAATTCATTTCTTGTGTATTCGGGATTGTCTAAGAAACTTGACGATGATACTATAATAAAAAATGATATTAAAGTATCAAATCCACCGAGAAGACATTTGAGAAATTTCTAAATTTTATCTTTACTAATAAGTTGATTAGCAAAAGATAGAGGTACTTCTTCTAGTAAAGTTTTATAGTCAGAATCTGGAATTTCAGAGACAGATTTTCTTGCAACTTGCATCCAAGGTGTAACTAATTCTTCATAGACTTTTTGAGCGTCACCAAGGTCTACTTTTTTAATCAAATTTTCAGCTTTACCCTCGTTGATGAATTCATCGACAAACTCTTGGTACTTAGTATACTTTGATAGTCGAGTAACTGGCAATGTAGGTATACCAATTGCTAAATCACCTACAGGAGTATTCGTTGCTATTGAGTTATATAGGTCCAAATAATCATCTGTGATTTGATAAATTATACCGACTGTCTCACCGTATTTATACAATGGTATGTCAAGATGTGTTTGTGATGAAACTAATGCACCTAGTTCTGCGGCAGTTCCATAGAGTGCCCCAGTTTTCTTTTTAATTCTGTGAAGGTATACAGATTCACTGTAATTTTGCTTATCAGTAAAGTCTGCGATTGCACCTTCTGATAAATTTCTTATACATCTGGCAAGAGATTTACCGGTAGCCATAGAAACAGCTCCGTGCAGAGAGCCAGTAGCCACCATCAGATCTGCAATCAATATTGCAGAACGTGGGCCTAATTCTTCCCATAACGCAGGGGCAGCTCTTCTAAATGAATCACCATCAATCCAATCGTCGTGTATCAAAGCGCCTCCATGAACTAGCTCTAGAGCCATCCCGCACTCAAATGCTAAGTGTGCATCGCCGTCTAGAGCATCAGAAACTAACCGGCAGAGAACAGGTCGTAACATTTTACCACCTAAAACTCCCTTTTCAATAAGTGGTGCCATTTCTTTGGATTCTTTTGATATTTCAATCTTTAGAAAATCTTCGAATTCGGCTTTCACAACTTCATAGTAGCTGTTTAGCTCTTCATCGAATAATAATTTAGTTTTTAGACCCATTTATCACCAATATTGTATACCTAGAATCATTAGAATTCCGCAAAATGAATGAATTCCAATTGTACCCCAGTTGGATAATGCTAACTCCCTACGATCGTAATTATTCATAACATAATATGATAGGTATAGTGCAAACGGAGCTGCTAGAAGACCGAATAATGCACCTTCTGTCACTATGTTATATACAAACAAAGCATAAAGGGATGAAAATGCTGATATCATTATTGCTAAATATCCCCAACTAGCTCTTTCAAGGCCAAGAACGACAACTAGATGGTTTTTTCCAGCTAATTTATCAGATGCACGGTCAGGGAATTGATTAATCCATAATATTGCAGTGGTTAAAAGTCCTAGAGGTATGCCAAACATGAAAGCATCCCAAGAGTGTATTCCACTCATGGCGAAAACAGTTCCCATTGTCATCAAGGGCCCATAGTTCAATCCAATGAGCAATTCTCCCATTCCTTTTCTAGCGACTAGCCTCAAAGGGGTGCCAGTGTAGAAATAAGCTGAGAAAGCTCCTGCTAACCCGTAGTACAACAATCCTAGACTGTTATCACCAAGTGATGACATGATCCCAAGTCCCAAGATTCCAGCTAAAGCTAAGAAAACTGTAGCTAACTGGAATAGTTTTTTCTCAGTAATTAAACCTAATTCAATAGCTCTACTGCCTCCGGAAAGTTGTAAAAAATAGTCATTATTCAATTGGTCGGTTCCACTGGTCCAATCAAAGTAATCATTGTAAGTGTTGGCTGCAAGATGCAGAAACGAGCCACCCAAGAATATTAGTGTGAACAAAGCCCAATCCATTCCAAAGACGTTTGCGTTTAATCCCCAAATAACTGCAGCGATGATTGGTATCCAAGTTGCAGAAAGGAATGGTAACCTAGTGATTGCAACAACTGAAATGAACTTTGTCATTAGTGATGTTTCAGGCATGGTCTCTTCAGGGGATACATCTTTCAGCTCTCTTGTTCTTCCGCAATAGCCTACATGTTTTCCTTTAATTATGGTTGCAGTTATCTTGAATGATGCTGCAAATTGTTCTCCGTTTTTTCTAACAAAAGTGGTTTCGGTCGAGTATCCTTCTTTGTTTGCCTTTGCTTTATCAAGCCAGTTAGCAACATGCCCCAAAACAACCATTCCTGGAGAGAATACAGAAACACGTTTTTTTCCGATTACTTCATCGGCAGAATATCCAAATAGTTTTTCTGCATTTGGATTAAAGGTCTCTATTCTTCCTTCTAGGTCGCAAGTTATTACGCTTACTATTTCTCGTGTTTCAGACATGATATTACCAATAATTTATCTCTGATATACTACTATATAAAAGAAGTACCATAGTGCCAAACTATTTTTTGTTAATTGGCATTAGATAATTGTTCTCTCCTTCCTCTAGAGATTTGATGGCTGCATCTGCCCCGGTTATAGTAGTTATAAATGGAATGCCCAGTTCAACTGCCAATCTTCTCATTTGTGCACCATCTGTTGCAGCTCTTTTACCTGTGGGCAGATTAATAATTAAATTTACATTTCCTTCTCGCATTATTGATAGAATATCTGGGCTTTTTTTATCAGAAATCCTCCATATAACTTTGGAGTCAATCTTTGATGCTCGAAGGTGTGCTGCGGTGCCTTTAGTAGCAATCAAGTTGAATCCTAATTTTTTAAGCCTTTTAGCTAGATCTATGAATTCTACCTTAAGTTTGTTAGAAATAGATAAGAAAACAGTTCCTTTTGTTGGTATTTTCTTATTTCCTCCTTTCATTGCTTTCAGGTATGCAGTTCCGAAGTTTGGTCCGTGTCCCATAGCCTCTCCGGTTGATTTCATTTCAGGCCCAAGTACGGTATCTAGTCCTGTAATTTTCAGCCAAGAAAACGTTGGTACTTTTACGGAAGCACCCTCCATAGGCAATATAGGTGGCAAATTTGTTATTTTCTCACCTAACATTAGATTAACAGCTATGCGGGCTAAAGGATAGCCTGTAGATTTACTGACGAATGGTAGTGTACGACTTGCGCGTGGGTTTGCCTCTAACAAGTATATTTTTTCGTCTTTTATTGCTAACTGTAAATTAGCAGCTCCTACTACTCCGAGAGATTTAGCAACTTTTTTAGAAATTTTAATAATTTCGTTTACAGTTTTATTGTCAAGTGATTGTGGCGGCATTACGCATGAGCTATCTCCAGAGTGAACGCCTGCCATTTCAATCTGTTCCATTATTGCTCCGATAACAACGTTTTTTCCATCAGAGATTAAATCAACGTCAAGTTCTATAGCACCTTCTAAAAATTTGTCTACTAGTACGGGTTTTTCCGGAGTGGCATGCGATTCGAGCTCCAAAT
>Ga0207993_1000708_pt1 | contig 13034 bp, 6 predicted proteins | sample ETN01SmetaG_2_FD_185791 | JGI IMG/M metagenome (GOLD analysis project Ga0207993, IMG submission 185791) | Marine microbial and viral communities from oxygen minimum zone, Eastern Pacific Ocean - ETNP2014F12-01SV265 (SPAdes) (version 2) | ecosystem: Environmental > Aquatic > Marine > Oceanic ...
CTAACAGTATGGAACGGGACTGTTAGATCTCTTCGGAGGTAAACATCATGGTACGTATCGCTCGTCGTTACGTGTATCGCGGTGTCGCATACACCAAGTGATTAGTTAAGGCTAACAGGGAGGTTCGAGTCCTCCCTCACTTATTGGCTTTGGCCCTTACGAGGATACCCTTAGCCGTCTAGACGGTGGGATAGACCACAACATACAACTAAATAACTCAAAGATCTTTGAGAGTCGATTAATACACTCTCTTTAAAATGGCACAACAAAATTCTGCCCTGACTACCGCTCTTACACAGGTAGGTCAGGCTAATCTTTCCGGCGATAAGCGGGCTTTGTATTTGAAGCTCTTCTCTGGTGAGATGTTCAAAGGCTTCCAGCATAACGCGATTGCTCGCGATTTGATCATGAAGCGTACACTGAAGAACGGCAAGTCTCTTCAGTTCATCTATACCGGTCGCACCAAAGCTGAGTACCATACTCCTGGAAATGCGATTCTCGGTAACACTGACGGTGCGCCGCCAGTGGCAGAGAAAACCATCACGGTTGACGACCTGCTGATCAGCTCAGCTTTCGTTTATGACCTTGATGAGACTCTTTCTCATTACGACCTGCGCAGCGAAATCAGCCGCAAAATCGGCTACGCCCTCGCAGAAAAGTATGACCGCTTGATCTTCCGCGCTATTGCTCGCGGTGCTCGTGCTGCTTCCCCTGTTAGTGCAACTAACTTTGTGGAGCCCGGTGGTACACAGATCCGTGTTGGTTCTTCTTCCAACGAATCTGATGCATTCTCTTCTTCCGCACTGGTTGCAGCCTTCTATGACGCTGCAGCTGCAATGGATGAGAAGGGAGTTTCTAGCGATGGCCGCTGTGCTGTCCTGAACCCCCGTCAGTACTACGAATTGATCCAAGCTGTTGGTTCCAATGGCCTCGTAAACCGTGACGCTCAGGGCACTGCTCTGCAAGGCGGCAACGGCGTTATCGAGATCGCTGGTATCCACATCTACAAGTCCATGAACATCCCGTTCCTGGGCAAGTACGGCACCAAGTATGCCGGCACAACTGGTCAAGTATCTCCTGGCAATACCGGTGACTTCATCGGTCCTGCTCTTGAGGATGCTTCCGGTGCCTCTACTGGCATCAACAATGACTACGGTACTGCTTCCGAATTCGGTGCAGTTTCTGCTGGTCTTATCTTCCAGCGCGAAGCTGCTGGTTGTGTTGAAGCTATCGGTCCTCAGGTCCAAGTAACCAGTGGTGACGTATCCGTCATCTACCAGGGCGATGTGATCCTGGGCCGACTTGCAATGGGCGCAGACTACATCAACCCTGCTGCAGCTGTTGAGCTGTATGTGGGTGGTACTGCACCTTCTGCATTCTGATTTTTATCAACTATTGGGGTCTCTTCGGAGGCCCTTTTTTTTAATTTTTAACTATGGCTTTTCCTACCACTAATGCCCAGCGAGAGCTGCCAGCTGTAAATACAATTCTGCAGTCATGTGGTCAAGCGCCTGTGACAACCCTAGATCAAACCAACCCGGACGTTGCGATTGCCTATCAGACTTTGTTAGAAGTCTCACGGGAAGTACAGGCGGAAGGATGGTCATACAACAAGGAGTATCACTATGACATGACTCCTGATACAAACAAACAAATTCCTATTGCTAATAACATCCTGCAAATCGACGCGACACGCAACGCAGCAAATGTTCAGATTGATGTTGTGCGTAGGGATGGCAAGCTATATGACAAAGCGAACCACACTTACGAGTTCGCAAACAAAGTATCTTGTGACATTGTTTGGCTACTTGATTGGGTAGACATCCCAACACCAATTGCTGATTACATTGTAAGCAGAGCTGCTGCAATTGTTTCTAGTCGATTGGTTGGTGACGCTGAGCAATACGAAATTCTTCAGCAGAAAGAACAGTTCAACAGAGCAATGGCTTTGGAGTACGAATGTAATCAAGGTGATTACACATTCTTTGGACATTCAGGCGATACAAATACATACAACAGCTACAAACCGTACAACGCTCTTTATCGATAAATGCCTGCAGTAACTCAACGGATCTCTACTTACCTTGGTGGAGTATCGAAACAATCAGATGATAAAATGCTTCCAGGTCAGGTCCGTGAGTGCTTCAACGGATTCCCTGATGCAACATATGGTCTAACTAAAAGACCTGGGTTTAAGCACATTGCAAACCTGGGAACAGGTACAACGTATGATGATGCAAAGTGGTTCTATATCAACAGAGATAATGATGAGATCTACATTGGTTGCATCAAGGGGTCAAACATCTATGTATGGAATGCTTTAACTGGTGTTGCTTGTACAGTTACTTACGGTACAGGAGCACAGGCATACCTTTCAGGCACAAAATTAAATTACAAACTGCTGACTGTACAGGACACAACAATTGTAATTAACAATAATGTCACTGTTACGGCACAAGCTACTCCAACAGAAACTACTGATGCTGTCGGTACAATTGTTCTTGAAAACACAGTACCTGACGCTAAGTACTACATAGAGATTCAAGGAGTCGAATTTACAGTCACTGCAGATACAACGGACTTTTCATTTGATGATGTACTGACTGATAAAACTGGACATAACATTAAAGATGCGATTACGGATGGCATTGCTGCTCAGCAGACTGCAAGTAATGCAGATTTCGACGGCACATGGACAGTAGTAAGGAACGGTAGTTCTAGTCTTGATATCAGTCGTGTAGTAAGTGGTACGCCAACAACATTTACTTTGAAGGTAAGAGGTGGTGTATCAAATACAGGACTGAGTGCATTTCAAGATGAAGTGTCAAGTGTAGGACTACTACCAATCGAGTCATACCACGGTCATAAAGTAAAGATTGTAAATACAATTACAACTACCGATGATTATTATGCAAAGTTCACTGCTGATAATGGAGTAAGTGGTAGAGGTTTCTGGGAAGAAACTATTGGACCCAATGTATCTCCAGGACTTAACGACTCAACAATGCCACATGAGTTGATCAATAGTTCAACTAACAATTTTGTCTTTAGGCAAATTTCGTATGATGACAGATTGATTGGTGACGATACTAGTAATAGCCAACCAAGCTTCGTTGGAGAAAAGATTTCAGCTGGGTTCTTCCATAACAATCGACTGGGTTTTCTGTCAAAAGATAATGTGATCATGAGCCGATCTGGCAAGTATTACAACTTCTACTTCGAGACAGCACAAGCAACTCTTGATTCAGATCCAATTGACATCAGCTGCTCTTCAATCATCCCAACAGCACTGCACGCTGTTTTGCCTACAGCTCAAGGTGTAATCCTATTTTCAGCACGACAACAGTTCATCCTGTTCTCTGACAGTGGTGTGCTTACACCAACGCTAGCAACTATTAGAGCTATATCAAACTATGAAATGGACAACACTGTTGTGCCTGTGGATGTTGGTACTAATATCAATTTCATTAGTAAGACGCCTGGGTACTCACGAGTATTCAGCATGGTCACCAAGGGACAACAGCAGAACCCTCAAGTGCTTGACTTGTCGAGAGTAGTCAAAGAGTGGATCTCACCAAATATTGATCAGCTTATTGCTAGCCCTCAAAACTCAATGATTGCACTGTCGTGTCAATCAGAGAAAGAAGTGTATATCTTCAGATACTACACAGACGGTGAAAAGAATTTGATGGAAGCTTGGACTAGCTGGGTTATGCCCGGTACTACACAGTTCCTGAATATTGACTCAGACGACATGTATGCAGTCACTAAGCAGGGCAACCAAGTAACGCTGTTAAAAGCAGTCCTGAGCCAAAGTCCAGATCAAGCAATCATTGTCAACAACAAAGGTCAGCGAGTCAATCCTTCAATGGATCTCTACGCAACAGCATCTAGCGTTGTGTATGACTCAGTAAATAACCTAAGCAAGTGCTACCTACCCTATAACGACGTTTCAGAACTAACTCCAGTACTGATCATCAAAGGTAATACAAGTACAGGAACATTTGTTGAATCAGGTTTTACCATCACACCTGCAAGAGCAAGTGATAACACAGGTCCATATTTTATTGTTCCTCAAAAAGATCTAACATCAGTTGCAGGAGATGTGATCGTAGGGTTCAAATACAACCTTGATGTACATCTACCAACAACGTACTACAGACCCGATGCAGAAGGAAAACTATCCGACTTCACTGCAAACCTAACTATTGGAAGGATGAAGTTCTCTGTTGGATTGTCAGGTGTTATGAGCTTTAAAATCAGACAATTAGGAAGGATACCTTATTCAGTTCTGTACACAGGAGATGGATCTACAACTACATTCAATTTTAATAAAAAAGATTTAGACTACGAAGACAGAAGTGATGTAAAAGTCACTGTCAATGGTATTGCTACTACAGCTTATAACTTCAGTAACGACACGACGATTGTATTTAACACTGCACCTGCAGCTAACGCAGCAATCAACTTCTACATTGAAGATTGGTTTACTACCAACCCTGTGATTGAAGCTAATACATACTTGGCTAATGACGTACCACTAGACAACGAAACAGTCTTCGCTGTACCAATCCATCAACGAACCGAGAATTTTAAAGTAAGGATGTTCAACAACACACCATTCCCAGTTGCAGTCAACGCAATGATGTGGGAAGGCAACTACACACCTAGATTCTATAGGAGGAAATAATGCCATTAGGTTGGATTACTGGCGATACGGCAGGAGCACGGAACCGAGAAGCGGTTAGGCAAGAAGGTAAAGCTTGGAGAAAAGCAAAAGAAGAATGGAGGATATACGAAGATCAAAGGCAAGATCAATACGATTATGAAAAGAAAGCATACGAAAGAAATCTACAACAAGCTGAAGAACGCACACGCTTTGAAGAAAAAGGCTTAATCCAAAGCTACCAATATGGTGAGAATGTGCGGCGGTTTGAATATGATATGGCTAACAGGGCATATTATAAATCAGTAAGCCAAGCAGCTCGACAGAAAGAGTTCAATGAAATGGCATTTGACGTTGCCAATTACGAACAGGATTTGAAACTTAAAGATGACCTACTTGGGGTTATTTTCGACGAAGCTGAAACAATATTAGAGTATAAGAGTAGAAGCACTGGTCTGAAGATGAACCAGATGAATGCTTTGAATCAAGCAGACTTTAAGGATGCTAGTAACAAAGCAAAGATGACTTTTGATGTGGGTTCTTTAGCTATAGAAAGAAACCAGAAAAGAAGTGCAAGCAAGATTGAAGCACAAAAGGCAATTGTCGAAGGTATGAAGGCGGCAGGTGCTTTGAGAGCGAGAGGCACAGCTGGTAGATCATCAGCTAAGAGTGTGCTTGGAGTATTGGCTGAATCAGGTGCTATGCAAGCAGGCATTGCAAATGCACTGATGTATGCAGAGCAGAGTATTGATCTGGAAGTAGCTCAGTTGAAAGACATGTTTATTCTGGATCAAACAATGGTTTTAGCAGCTAAAGACAAAGCTAATAATGATCAATTTTTTGGGCAATCTGGACTTGATGCAGGCTATGACATAGATAAGTTGCAAATTAGTGCAACGCGCCAAAGCATTAAGCAAAGGGATGATGTTGTCAGAAGAAACATTGAATTGGCAAGAGAACAAGCAGATCTAAATGCAGAAGCAGCAATTCTGCTCAAACCAAGTCAACTACCTTCAGCACCTGATCCACGCGAAGTCTATGCTGAGTACGATAATCCTGAAACTGAAGATTACGTAGAACTATTCTACAGACCTGAGAAAGTTGAATTCCCAGAGTTTACACCTTCACGCGAACCTACGAGGGACGACTTCAGGGGACCGAGAGAGAATGTCGTGATGGATAATATTACTCAAGGTATCAGTGCAGCATCAATGATTGCAGGCGGTATTGGAGCGTTTGGAGGATCATTAGGCATAGGAAGTATGACTAGCACCGGAGCAGGTAACTTCCTAGGAATGGGAGCTAAAACATGGACAAATGTCGGTGCTTGGTTAGGTGGCGGTCAATCAGTATTTGGAGGCTACGCAAGCTAAATGGCACAATTTAGATCAAGTGCAAGGGAAGGTAGTTTTAAAGCTACTCAAGTACCTAACGAAGTACAGAAGCTACAGAACGAAGCGAACAGAAGAATAGCTGGAATGAATGCTGTTCAAGCGCAGATGGAACAAAACCGTGCTGTGTTTCTACGCGCGCAGGAAGTTGCAAATAAACTGACTAATGAAGGTGCAAGAGTAGCTAATAATATTGAGCAAGATAACTATGGCATCAAACGGAAAAACACGCAGCAAAGATGGGCTTCTGAACTAAAGCAGGAAGAAAACCGATCTAAAGAAAGAGCAGCTACATACAAGCAACTTGAAAACTTTTCAAAGACAGCCTTTAACATCACAAAAGGAATCATTGAAAATAACAAAGAGAATTTCCTTAAAGCCAAAAACCAAATTGCTCTAACAAATAATCTAGATAGTGAAACACTGAATCAGATCTCTCAATTAGATCGAGAGATGTCTTTTGCAGAGTATCAAAGGACAGAATTTGTTCAACAAGCATTGGCAAGAGGTGAATCTCAAGACTTCATCAAAGTAACCTATGATCACCTACTAAAAGGAGGTGGTTATACAAATTACATTGAGAATGCCTATGTGTTGAAAAACACAGGAATTAAAGATGGGCAACAGTTTCAACAAATACTAGGCGATACTTCATTAAAACCTGAAGAAAAGCGACGCAAGATTGCACAATTAAAGTCACAGTTAGTCGCTAATTTAACAGTTAATGGAAGAGTGCCTAGTGCAGAACTTTTAGCTGAACATTATTTTCCTGCTATCAATGCAGCTCAAAAAGAAGCTGATAGGTTTATCAACGGTGAAGTAAGGGATGCTGTTGCATTCGAGACAACTAACACAAGAATACAGCTGCTTGGAAATGCATACATAAATGATGGTAAGCAAAAAAATCCACAAGCTGCTTGGACTATCTTTCAACAAAATCCAACTAAAGAAGGAAGAATAGAATTAACTAATGTATTACTTGGATTAGGTACACTTGAAGATAATAAAAAATTAGCAACAACAAAGTTTCCTGGACCTAATGGGACCATGGTTACATTGATGGATTACCCAGAAACAGCGCAACTGATAGACAGGGCAATCGATGCAAAGCAGAGAGAACGTACTGAACAGTATAATACAGCCGTAAAACTAGAATATGCTGAAAGAGAGTTTGAATTGCAGCAAATGGTTGAGGCTGCTTATGGAGATAAAGATGGTTTAACACAGTCAGAGCTATTACAACTTCAACAGTACTCTGCAAATAAATTCGGTGCACAACACGATAGTAATGTACTTAAACTTGCTGCTGAAAATACAATCGACAAGTTAGCTATACCAGTACTTACCGAAGCATTAGATGAGTACGTTGAGTCAGGGAATGCATCTTTAAGAGGATTAGAACAATTCGGCACGATGCCGCGTTCTATAAAAGATAAATACACAGACATAATCAATAAGCAATCAAAACTCAGAAACTCTAGCGAATATACAGATGCTCTGAAGAACTTTGATAACACCATCAAAGGAACCATTAAAAGCGTTAGAAATGTTGATTATGTTCAGGGTGGATACAACAGTCCAGATGTATTGTGGTATCACCAAAAACAAAAAGAAAAGTTTATTGAACGCCTTAAAAGGTATAGTGTAACTACGCCAGATCCAGCTGAAGCGATAAGACTTGCAGAACAAGAAACTATTTTAAGTATTGAAAAAGAACTGAGTGCAACTGGTGCAGTATCACTTCAAGGCGGCATTAAAGAATTTAGAGATCTACTTAAACAGGATCAGAATAGAATCATAAAGGCTCAACATGATGCAAATGAGCTAAATGGATTCGTTAAAACCAAACAAGCTAGATCACCTGAAGGTTGGATTCAATTTTATCAAGGGACGGAAGAAATCATCGAAGCTACAGAACAATTACAAAGAGGGGAACCTAGCCCATTTTTCGAACAATTAGGTAGAAAGATATGGCCATCTGAGCCAAAGGCAGCGTGGGAAGTACAAGCTTGGTTTGCTCCTGCTGTTGAAGGCATGGAAGCAATTAAACCACCAGAAACATTTGAGGCAATTAAAGATCGACTAACCGGAGCAGATAGACGTAGTTTATTTGGTGATACAGCAGCTACACAAGAGAAGATCAGAATTCTACGCGAGAAAGCAGGTGAAACTCAATTACCTGTTAGAGCTAGTTATCAGCAAGTACAGCCACTGCAAGGCAAATGGCAAGCATTAGCAACACAGGCCGGGTTTAATCCCGCAGAAGCTGAAATCATGGCGGCTATTGTTATGGCTGAGTCAGGCGGTGATGCCACTATTGATACGGTAAAGTCTGGTCTTGATCCTGATAAATCCAATGAATATTCAATTGGTGGGCCACAGATTAATGTAGCTGTTCATCTGGATAAGCTTGCAGCCAGAGGTTTTACAGAGGAAGACATGAGAGATCCTTTGAAGGCAATGATTATTGCTAAGGATGTCTATGACGAACAAGGCTTTGGAGCTTGGACTACATACAACAAAGGATTACACGAAGCTTTTTTTAACCAAGCATCTGGAGGCAATAGAAGCTTCACGGGTGCATTGACTTACGATGACAATAAAGAGAGTTATAAAACAGCTGGCAATGCATTTAAAGATGCTGGATTCCGCGTTGGAGAGCACAGTGATTTTGATCAAGTAGACCCGGTGCATTCAACGAATAGCTATCACTACCATGATGAAGCATTTGATATCACACATCAAACAGGTGATTATGATGCGTCGATAGCAAAAACCGGAAGACTACAGCAGTTGATTGAGTCATTAGATCTATTTTATGAAGTAATTGGACCATTGTCTGGTGATCCTGATCATGCAACTCATCTCCATCTTGGTGGACTGAAACGACCTATGACAGCGGAAGATATGCGACTAATCAAGTCACTTAAATAAACTATGAATGATGACACACTTAGTGGTGCTCTCCCAGATCTAACAGAAGAAGAACTTCAACTTCTAGAACAACAAGATACAGGACTTCAGTCGGACATGAGTCTCTTGTCTGATGAATCTGGGCAGATAGAAGCCACACCAGACGAAAGACAAATCACAACAGACAACAGCCCTCAGGCTGAAACTCAAGAGGTACGAGCGCAAGCAACACCAACAAGTGCTTATCGAAATCCAGATGGCACTATTAACTATGAAAAGATTACAAGACATGGCACGGAAGGCGACTTTGACCTTCCTGCCGGTCTTTGGGATTTTGCAGCACCAATTATTAATTTAATTCCAGGTGTAACAGCTAAACCAGTGCCTAAATTTGAGAATGAAGTTGCTCAAACTGTAAGAGAAATCTCATCAGTTGTCATCCCAACGATGGCATTAGGTGCAGCTGGTACAACACGATTAGGTGCATTAGCGGGTCAAGCACCAAACGCTAGGGTTGCAAAACTACTTACTGATCCGTTAGTAAAAAAACTAGGAAACGCTGCTTTCAATGCAGGTGCTGGTGCTTTTGTGGACTACACCGTACCCATGAATCAAACTGATGACAACCTTACAGGTAGTCTGAAGAAGATGTGGCCTCGGTCACTGGGTTGGATACCAGAAAATATCGCTACATTAGACAGTGATCATCCAGAAACTAAGCGTTGGAAGAATGTACTAGAAGGTACGTATCTTGGTTTAGCAACTGACCTATTAACAGGCTTCGGCAGGTTGGCTGCACAAGTTGATAATACATATCAAGTCACGAAGTTCATTCCTGAAAATGAAACAGGTGCTGCTTGGCTGAGAAACAACCAAGTAGTTGACGAACTACCTGAAGACGTTGTATCACGATCAGCTGCGAAACGGGCTGATGACTTAGATGAAATCGGTGCTTATAACGCTGATCAAGCAACTGATCCGACAAAAAGCATCTTTGGTTATAACGATGTATTTGCTACTCAGGAGTCTGGCATCAGGTCAGTAGATGACTTCGGTGTTGTTGGTGCTTCTGTAGATGTAGTACGCATTAACAACGACCTTGGCACAACATACGGACGTGTTGGAAGCGTTATGTCTGAAGGTGCTCTGAAGTTTGCCAATGAAAGTGGGAAAAACGCAGAACTTGTAATTCGTGGACTAGCAGAAACATTGAAGGATGCTGGTCAATACGGGTACAAGATTAGTGATAGCAGATACATCAGTCATGCTGAAATCATGGAATCAGGCCAAAAGCTTGCTAATGATTTCTATGAAATGGATCTAGCTGAATTGCAGCGAACTTTTTCACCTGGCAGTATCTATCAACCTGGACGGGACGCTGATTCAGGAGTAGCTGAAATGACATCTGAAGCTTATGCAGGAGTCATGGGAGCTATCAAGAAATATATGGATGACTTCATCAATATGGATGAAGCCAAAGCTAGGGCATATGTAGCTACATCACTGGGTGGTCAAATCAGTGATATGGCTATGGGTAAGCGTCTGACTGAAGGGTCAGGTTCGATTGTACGAGCACAAGAACAGATCTTGGATCGAGTTGAATTCTTGATGGCTCAAAAAGCTCAGACTTCTTATATCCGTGGTAGAGCACTTAATCAGCTCAATTTATGGAACAGAATGACACGTACTGGCAGCAAAGCATATGATGGTGCTTATGCAAAACGTATGGAGAATTTGATTAAAAATGAGAAGAACAGTACTCTCAAAACCATTGAGCGAATTAAGCAAGAGACAAAAGAAACAGTTGATGGACTAGCGCAAATCAACAAAGAAAACCCAGAGATGCTAGCTCCGCTGATGATGGCATATGAGCTTACCGATGGTAATGTCAAAACCATCACAGCATTAGGTAATTACGTTGAACAATCAACTTCTATTTGGAAGAAAGCATTCTTTGATGGACAACCTGATATTCCGTCAGTCATCAATAGAGCGTTCTATGCAAGTGTCTATAACAGTGCATTGAGTGCGTTTGCAACTACTGGTAAAGCAGTCATTTCAGGCAGCCACCTACTTGTAGAAAAGCCACTTAGGCATTTTGCAGGTGCTTTGATGTCAGGTGATCTTAAAACAGCACGACGAGGACTATATCAATACAGCAATGCTCTTGATTCTGTAAAAAGAGGATTGGGATATATGAAGCAGATCTGGAAGAAATCAGCGATTGATCCAGGCGTCATTAATCCAAGAGAAGATATTGTACTTAAGAACACTAAGCAACTAGAAGTTCTACAGGCATTTGCTGATGCTAAAGCAGCTAAGGGTGAATTCGGTCCACAGTATTTAATGGAAACCATTAATGAGATGAATGCGTTAGCAGATCATCCTGTTATGCGTTTTGGCACAAGATCAATGCAAGCGATGGATGGTTTTGTCCAATCTATGATTGCTGACTTTGAAGCTAAAGGTCTAGCATTTGATCAAATAACTGAAGGTGGAACTAAGGCATTCGATGATAATACTGCTGAAGCTGTCTTCAAAGAAGCACATGCAAAGATGTTTAATGAAGATGGAATCATCACTGATACAGCTGTACAAAGAGCAGCTGGTGAGATTTCATTGAACCTGGACAACCAAGCAAATGATGCTTTGTCCCAAATGATTACTAGGATGCCAATCCTAAAACCATTCTTGTTGTTTACTAAAACACCACTGAATGAACTTGCTTTAACAGCTTCTTATAACCCACTTGGCTTGTTTGTCAAAGATCTAAGGCAGTTCCAATTGCCATTTGATCAGATGCCAATGGAAAAGGTAGAACAACTACTAACTGCTCGTGGTGTTGAAGTAACACCGTTGTCAGCGAAAGCTAAGTACAACGAGATACGCGCTGACATCATGGGAAGAAAAGCTGTCGGTACTCTTGCTACTGGGCTTGCTGTTGGTTTGTTTCTGGATGACAGACTCCACGGCAGTGGTCATTACAACAGGCAAGTACAGAAGACTAGAAATGAGAGCGATTGGAAGAGAAATTCAATCAGAGGGTTTGACGATAAGTGGTATAGCTACGAAGGTCTAGGTCCAATTACAAACTACCTACAGCTTGTAGCAAATATCATGGATAATTTTGACTCGCTAGCACCTAACAGTATTGGTGAGTTGCTTTTAAAAAGTACTTATGTCTTAGGTGCTTCTGTGACTGACAAAACATACATGGCAGGCATGGAGCCATTCTTTGATGTATTGAGTGGTAACGGTGGTGCAATCAATAGGTGGTCAAGTAGCTTTTTGAGTGCTGCTGCTATTCCTGGCTCTAGTCAAATGGCCGAGATTGCAAGACTGTTAGATCCAGGCTTGAAAGTTATCAACAATGATTTCCAAGGGATGATTCTAAATCGCGTACCTGGACTTAAAGGCACACTACCAGTCAAGTACGACTGGATTGATGGTACTGAAGTAAATGTACCTGACTCAATCTGGGCACGTCTTAGAAACACCTATACACCTTGGAAAGAAAGCGGCAAGATCAGTCCTGAGAAACAATTCTTGATTGATATTGAATATGATGCAACTGCTACCCTCGGCACAAACGGGAAGGGAGAAAGGCTCACTAATGAAGAGCAATCTGAGGTTTTAAATATCCTTGGTAAGACAGGGTATTGGCGTGACGCTATTAGGCAAGTAATGGCTGAAACCGAAGGTAAAGGGAAAGGATTCCGTAAACGCCTTAAAGAAGCTCAAGGAAGCAACCTACCTGCAACCGCTGGTAAATTTGAAATGGTACATAAGAGATTAGACGATGCATTGAGAGATGCAATCGACGATGCAATGTTTAGGTCTGCGAAAAATGATTCTGTCACAAGGAGACAGATGGTCAATGATCGCGTTGAAGATTACCTACAACGTGGCGAAACAGACAAAGCAAACGAATTCCTTACCTTTGTAGAAAACAGTAATTAATGCGTAATGGCAACTACACAAAACACATACACAGGTGATGGTTCGACAACGAACTATTCATTTACATTTGAATATATCAAGCAAGCAGATGTCAAGGTAACACT
>Ga0207993_1000712_pt1 | contig 13014 bp, 15 predicted proteins | sample ETN01SmetaG_2_FD_185791 | JGI IMG/M metagenome (GOLD analysis project Ga0207993, IMG submission 185791) | Marine microbial and viral communities from oxygen minimum zone, Eastern Pacific Ocean - ETNP2014F12-01SV265 (SPAdes) (version 2) | ecosystem: Environmental > Aquatic > Marine > Oceanic ...
TTCAAACGTAAGGGGAATCGAATTGTTGTTGGTGAATCTTCCGTTTATCCTTCTGCTATTCTGGCCGATCCTGATAAGTATTTCACGGAAGAAGTAATGGAAAAACTAGAAGAAGCATCGAATGAAGAATTTAGTTACGGAGAGTGATTTCGTTGAAACCTATGATGATTTTCTTTCAGAGTCAATATGTTCAGAACTGATTAGTTTAGTTGATGAACAAAATGAAAGAATTGAGAGAGATCATAAACCAAATTTCTATCAAAGAAATATAGGTAATATATCAGAATATACTGGATTGTATAAAAAGTTTTCTGAAGTAGGCATGAAGTATCTTGCTGATATCGGATACTATGATGATCTATTGCCTCATAAGTATGGATTTGAAGAGATGCGTATTAAAAAATATGATGTTGGAGATTCATTTGACACTCATATTGATGTATCTGATTATGCGTCTGCAAGAAGATGGCTTGCCTTTCTTGTTTATCTCAACGATAATTTTACTGGAGGAGAAACTGAGTTTGTTGATGGAAAGATGATTCATCCTCAAACTGGTAGAGTTTTAGTTTTCCCTAGTCTATGGACATTTCCTCATGCTGGATTACCAGTTAAATCAGGTACAAAATATATTTTGACCACTTATTTTCATTATGTTTAAATGGATCGTATTGAAAAAGTTATCTTAAGAAACTTAATTTATAACGAAGAATATCTAAGAAAAGTTCTACCTTTTATTGAACCCGATTACTTCAATGATCGGTCTGAAAAGATTGTATTTCAACATATTACTAAATATGCTTCAGAGTACAATAGCTTAATTACAAAAGAAGTACTCCAGATTGAGATTGAAGACAGACGTGATATCACTCAAGATGAAGTCAAAAATATATACGGAACAATAAATGAACTGGAAGATATTGAATGCGATTTTGAATGGTTAAGTGACACTACAGAGAAATGGTGTCGTGATCGTGCGATCTATTTGGCATTAATGGAATCAATTAAGATTGCAGATGGACAAGACGATAAGAAAAATCGAGATGCAATACCAACAATTCTTTCAGATGCTTTATCTGTTTCTTTTAATCGCAATGTAGGACACGATTACTTAGAGGATTATGAAGAAAGATACGAACTCTACAATAAAAAAGAAAGTCGAATTCAATTCGACCTTGAATACTTTAATAAGATTACAAAAGGAGGTCTACCGAACAAAACGCTCAATATCGCTCTTGCAGGCACTGGCGTCGGTAAATCTTTGTTTATGTGTCATCATGCTAGTGCTGTTCTTTTAGAAGGTAAAAACGTTTTATACATAACATTAGAAATGGCAGAGGAAAAGATTGCAGAAAGAATTGATGCAAATCTTTTAAACGTAAACATACAAGAGATTGTTGATTTACCAAAACCAATCTTTGAAAGTAAAGTTACAAACCTTGCAAAGAAAACTCAAGGTTCACTTATCATCAAAGAGTATCCAACTGCTTCTGCACATTCAGGACATTTCAAAGCATTGTTGAATGAACTTGCCTTGAAAAAGTCATTTAAACCTGATATAATATTCATAGATTATCTAAACATATGTGCATCGTCACGTTACAGAGCTGGATCAAATGTTAACTCGTATTCCTATATTAAGGCGATTGCTGAAGAGCTCAGGGGTCTTGCAGTTGAAGCTAATGTACCTATCTTCTCCGCGACTCAGACAACTCGTTCTGGTTTTGCTTCTAGTGATGTCGATCTTACTGACACATCTGAGTCCTTCGGTCTTCCTGCCACTGCTGATCTTATGTTTGCTCTTATTAGTACTGAGGAACTTGAGGGGTTGGGTCAAATAATGGTCAAACAATTAAAGAATCGTTATAATGATCCAACCTATAATAGAAGATTTGTTATCGGAGTTGATCGAACAAAAATGAGATTATATGATTGTGAACAATCTGCACAAGATGATTTACTTGACAGTGGACAGGAGACAGAGTATAATGAAGAAGATAAAACAACAAAGAAATTTGCCGAGTTTAAGTTTTAAAAATGTCTGGAGATTACAACACTCACAACAATCAACAACCGAATATAAATTATACAGATCATACCGTTGACCTTTCTAAGTACGCTGTATTCGTGGATGGTGTCACATCCGATCCCAGTAGGGATTATCAATCTTTTGTTGAAAGTTTGGATGATCTTGACGGACAGGGTTCCAATATTCACAGACTTCTTACTGCTGCTGTTGGTGTCAGTGCTGAGGGTGGTGAGTTTATGGAGATCGTTAAGAAGATGGTTTTCCAAGGTAAGCCTTGGAACGACGATAATCGAAAACATCTTGTTATTGAGTTGGGTGACGTTATGTGGTATGTAATGCAGGCATGTATGGCATTAAACATCACACTAGATGATGTAATTGCTGGTAATGTAGAGAAGTTGAAGAAGAGATATCCAGGCGGAGAGTTTGATGTTTACAAATCAGAAAATCGTTTAGATGGAGACTTATGATCAACTTGCGTGACCAGATTCTAAAAAGTCAGATTGCATACTATAATGGTTTGATTGCAAAACATCAACAGAACGTTGAGATATATCTGAATCAACCTGTGGGTATTGGTGAACACTCAGATGTGATGGGAACTATCGATGGTGAGATAAATGCCATTGCACAGGCACATGAGAAAATTGAAATTATAAATCATTACTTTTTGAATAGATAATAAATACTTAAAAAGTTAGTTTAATAAAATGGAGTTATCGGAGGCATTTTATGCTGGTCTCTCTCTTGTCGATACAAAAACTTTAAAAAAAGCATCGACAAGTAAAGAGGATTTTGTAAAATTATATGATGTTGTAGTAAATAATTTTAAAGGGCCTGGAGTTTTAGATGGTCAAGGTAATGCTACAAAGACAAAGGCATCAGCAGCAATTACTGTCAAAGAGGGACAATCACCTAATATTAAATTGTATAATGATATGGCTGCTGCTATGTCAGCAGTTATAGGAACAAGAAATATAAGATCTGGAATACCACAAGCTGTTTACTTAACAGGTAATAAATGGAACGATGACGTAAGACAGTTTCAATTACCTGCGGAAAAAAGTTTTGGAATGAAAGATTATAATTCTTCAGATGTTATTTTAAGATATGGAAATACTTATGTTGGAATATCTCTAAAAAAGAAACCCTCAGCAGCTGCTGCTTCTCCAACGTTAATTAATAATTCTTTTTCTACTTTTCTTCAAGGGACAGATTTAAAAAATTTGGAAACAAAAATCAATGACATTAGAAAAAATTTTTATGCAAACGTAATTAAGGAAGCTTGTATGCCTGGTGGGCCGCTCGGTGATTTAACTAATGGTATGTCAGCCGCTGATATACTTAAACTCGATCCAAATAAAAAACAAGACGCCGATAAAATATTTAAGCTTAAAGTTAAAAGACTTAAATCAGATGGCAAATCAGAGAATATACCTTTGATTAATCTTAAAGGGACTGATGAAATTGAAAGAGGTGGTAATTCAAGATTACCATCTAAAACAAGAGAGGATTTTAGAAAGTTTGTAAATCAAAAACTTTACAGCACTGGAAATCAAGTGAATCCTTTGTTTCAAGCTTTTTTAGATGCGATGAGTGATCCAAAAGTTAGTAACATGATAGCTGAGTCTCTTTTAAATAAAGTTCTTAAATTGCAATTATATGATGTATTGGAAACTTGGGGTAAAAGTGATTTTGAGTTTTATTTAGTGGAAGGTGTAGGACAAGTAAGTACAAAACTCATGCCAACTGTTTCTGCTGCAAATACCAAAAGTTTACATAGTATAATGATAACAATGGTAAATCTAGCAAAACTTCCAGCGAGTTTAGTTTTTGATAAAACTAAAACAGGAACAGGTGCTGCGAGAGTTAATTTCACTTTGTTAAAAGGTAAGTATAAAATACTTGACATTGTGTTAAGATATAAAGGGAACTTCTTTTCAATGCCACAATTTCTTGCAACGACAACTCCAGAGTTTAACAAACTAGTTAAACAAGGCGATGAAATGCTTAAAGGAGTTGGGAGGTGAAGAATACTCACCTTGAACATTTAGAAGACAATATCTTGAATGACGGATCTCAGGGTGGTAAGGAGGCAGTTGCTTTTCTTCGATCTCTTGGGGATATGTTGGATCAAGGTAGTGCAGATGCTCGTGTTACTGTTAAATGGGATGGAGCGCCTGCAATAATTTGTGGTGTCAATCCAGATAACGGTAGATTTTTCGTTGGAACTAAATCTGTATTCAATAAAGTTAATCCAAAGATTTCATACTCTGAGAATGATGTAGAAAGTATGTATCCGCCAGGACAACTTGCAGAAAAACTTAAAGACGCATACAAATATCTCTCTACACTTTCAATATCAAATGTTGTGCAAGGAGATCTTTTATTTACTGATGACAAGTATGAGGCAAACATTGGTAGAGATACTTGCATTGCGTTTCAACCAAATACAATTGTATATGCAGTTCCAAAAGATAGTGATATTGGAAAAAAGATAGATGAAGCGAAGTTTGGAATTGTATTTCACACTTCATATTCTGGAAGAAGTTTAGATGCTATGTCTGCGAGTTTTGGTAACATAAACATTCAAGGTAGTGCAGATGTGTTTGTAACATCATCTGATTTTAAAAATGCATCAGGTGAAGCAAACATGACTCAAGCAGAGAAAACATCCTATACAAATCTTGTAAATAAAACAGAAGGATCTTTGAAACAAGCATCTCGTTTTCTTGATATGATGAAAACAAATAATATGAATAAGTTTACTTTGAATATTATGTTCAAGACTTTCTTTAACACATATGTTCGTCAAGGTAAAACTTTAATTGGAGCTCGTAATACTGCAAGAGACTTTGCACAGTATTTTTCCAATGCGTTAGATAAGGAGATTGCAACTAAAAAGATGAAGTCAACAAAAGATAAATACTTAGAACTTAAGAATAAAGGCCTTAAATTTATTTCCGATAATCAACAGGCAATATACATGACTGTTGCCTCCTATATGAATTTACAAGCTGCGAAAAATTTTATGATTCGTAAGTTGCAAAAGGTGAATACCTTTGGGACTTTTTTAAGAACACCAGATGGTTATCGTGTGACAGCTCCAGAGGGATTTGTTGCAATCAGATCAGGACAGGCTCTTAAACTTGTAGATCGTTTAGAGTTTAGTCGTGCAAACTTTACAGCAGACAAGAATTGGGAAAAGGGTAATCCCATGCCCGCACCGAAAATATGAAAAGTTTTAACAAATTCATAACAGAAGCAGTATCCTCTCAGACCGTTGCAAATCCTAATCCAAAGGATCCCAACGACGCTGATATGACGGTGGCTTTTGGTCGTTTCAACCCACCTACAACAGGACATGAGAAACTCTTAAACAAAGTTAAACAGGTTGCTGGTAAAGGTAACTATGAAATTTATCCATCAAGATCAAATGACCCTGCAAAGAATCCTTTAGATCCTGATACAAAGATAGGATATATGCAACAGATGTTTCCACAACATGCGAAACATATTATGAATAATCCAAACACAAAAACAATCTTTGATGCTTTGAAAGGTGCAAACGAGAGAGGTGCAAAGTCTGTTAATATTGTGGTTGGACAAGATCGTCAAAAAGAATTTGAGAACTTAGCAAACAAATATAATAATAAACTCTACAAGTTTGACCGTATCAATGTTGTATCTGCTGGAGATCGTGATCCAGATGGAGAAGGTATTAGTGCTATGTCCGCATCCAAGTTAAGAAAGGCTGCTGCAGATGATGATTATGATACTTTTAGAACTGGTATCCCACAAAGTTTGAAGGACAATAAAGCAAGAGAGTTATATTCTGCGATACAAAAAGGAATGAAGATGCCAAATAAAAAACAACAGAATGAAACATGGAGAATTGCTCCTAAGTTTGATTGGAGAAACCTTCGTGAAAACTATATGAATGGTAACATATTTCGTGTTGGTGACATCGTTGAGAATGATAATACTGGTTTGATTGGTAAGATTATTCGTACAGGTGCAAATTATATCATTGCAGTTACTGAGGAAAACATAATGTTTAAATCATGGATTAAGGATATCACTGAAAAGTTCACTGAGATATCTGGTGTGCCTGCAAATCAGAGAGAGGTTGGAACTGATGCTCTAAGACAATATACTCAGAGACTTTCACATAACCCAATCATCCTTAATTTTATAAATAAATCTAGAAAGAATCGTGCAAAGAGTAATGCTTAGTCAAAAATTACAAGATGACTTGATGAGTGCGTATCAAAAAGTCTATGAAGAGAAGAGAGGACATGCAGCTGGTGCTGATGATACAGAGAAACAAGCATCACAATTAGCTTCTGATGTTAGATATAAAGCAAAAGGTAAAGTTCCCGAAGGTGCTTCAAAAGAAGAGAAGATGAAAGTATTTCTTCAGATACTTAGTTCATCACCAGCACCTAATGTTGTGAAAGCGATGGCAAAACAAAAACTCATAGGTGAAGAAGTAGTTAAGGAAATGAGATTTGATGATGGTAAGGAAGGAAAGGAGAAAAGAAAGGAAGCACTTAGAAAGAAAAGAGGAATGACAAAAGCTCAAATGGATAAACATCCTCAATTTAAAGATGATGTAAAAGAAGGTAGTTCATACGGTATCACTAGAGGATCAGGTCAACCATCAGGGCCTATGGCTGCATTTGGTAAGAAAAAGAAAAAAGAAGAAGAAAAGGCACCTCGTATGCAAAAGGGTGCAATGGCTTATGATGGCCCAAACAAAGAGAGAAGTGAAGCTGCTGATAGAATTATTGCAAAGACAAAAGCAAAACGTGCAAAAATGAAGAAGGAAGAAGTTGAGTTAGGTGAGATGAAGAGAAATCCACTTACAGGATTACCTACATTAAAACCAGAAGTTAAGAAGCCACTAGAAAAACCAATTACAGATAAACAAAGAAGAATGATGAAAGTTGAAGCGAATGATATTTTAGGTGCAGCTATTTCTTCACCAGAGGGCCCTGCTAGTTTAGCAGCTAAAGCTCCGAAGTCACCTATCAGAGATATAAAAGGAGTTGAAGCAAAAAGAAATAGATTAAAAAATATGATGAAAACATATGAATCAATGGATCCTGTCGGAAAGGAAGATAAGGATATCGACAATGATGGTGATCATGATTCAACCGATAAGTATCTTTTAAACAGACGTAAGGCAATTAGTAAAGCAATTGCAAAGAAACGTGGTCGTGTGAAGGAAGGTTTTTCTGCGTGGAGGATTGATCTAAATTTTCAAGAACAAGTAAAAAAGTAAAAGGGGGACTGGTTTCCTCCAAGTCCCCAAACTGCATAGTCATGCCCGACAAAGAGGGGGCTGAAGAAAAGACCACAAAATCTGTTGTCAATAAGAAACAGAAACAGATGATGGGTGAGGAAGGTTATGATGTTGCCAGAGATATGGGAAGAGTAAGACCATCTAAGGATAAGAAAGATGCGACTTCATATCCTCCAAGTGATGAAGTTAAAAAGACACAGAAGGTAAACAAAGGGCCTTCTGCACTTGAACGTGTGAAGGCTGATATTGAGAAAAGATATGGCAAAGGTGCCATCATGGATGTTAAAAAAGAGGAACTCGATCTCACAAAGGTTGCAGAGGCTTTTGGTGGTCATATTGTTAAAGAACAAACTAAAAAAAATAAACCAAAAATAGAATTCGGCACTTTTAAATATAATAAAAAGGCGGCAGATGCAAAAGCAGCAGCTGATGCTCTGAGTGATATAAAAGGTGACAAAGAGATAATGGGTAAACCCACTCCCGAAGTGAAGAAAGCTGCTAGTAAACAAATAAAAAAATTTACTGCTCCAAAGCCAGGTGACATAGAGGCAGAAAAGAGAATCTTAGATGCTAGATTAAATAAAAAGGCGGCAGGAGATGTGGGTGCAGATGCTTTGTTGGATAAAATAAAAGAAAAACCAAAAGTTAGATCAGCGGGAAGAAGAACTCCATCAGAAAAACTTGCAGATATAAAGAAAGGTATTGATATTAAAGAACCTACTTTCAAATCTCCTGTAACTGGTAAAAAAATGCCTATCAAGCTTGGAAGAAATTTAAAGAACATAGGTGCTACAAGCACTAAGTCGGTTCAGACTGCTTTGAAACAGGGTGCAAAAACTACTGCAAGAACAGCACTTAAAAAGGGTGCTGTAAAGGGAACTGGTAAATTACTTGCAAAAAGAATTCCAGGCATAGGAGCTGCCATTTCTGGTGCAGAAACATTTGGAAGAGCTGCATCGGGTGATTACGTTGGTGCTGCGATCTCTGGTGCTGAAACAATTGCAAACTTAATTCCAGGCGTGCAACAAACTCTTGGAACTGGTCTTGCTGGTATTGGTATGGCGAGAGATATAAGAAAAGCTTCTCAGGTAACAAACGCTGCTAAAAAGACAATACAAACAGCAAAGGCGGCAAGAGGAAAAAAAGGTTTTTCAGCTTTTATGAAACCAGCTAAAGAGATAAAGAAGAAATATGCTAAGATGCCATCAGGTGCAACAGAATTAGGGAAAAAAATTCGAGGAAAAACAAAACTTGGTAGAGGACTTAGAGCTGTAGCTTTTGGACAAGAATTTTTACCTGGCGGTGGAGTTGGAGGAAGAATTATAAAAGGATTTACAGGAGCTGCTAAAAAATCAGTTGATGGTAGTCACGTCGGACGTAGAACAGCAGGGTAGTAAGTCACCTATATAGTAAGAGTGTATTTTACAGAAAAATGTTGTCATTTTTATTACCTTTCGCATCGAAAATAGTTTTTGATGCAGTGAAAAAAATTCCTGATGATGCAGAATTAGGAGAAAAACTTATTGAGATTTGCATTGTAGTGTTAGAGAAAGCGGTGAAATCAACCAAAACTACTGCTGATGATAAACTACTTGAAACTGTCAAAGCCGCACTTGTAACTAGAGATTAGTTTTTATAAATATCTCTAGACAAAGAAATTTACTGGAAAATTAAGATGGCTTCATGGAGTAATACTGATGCGGTGACAGGTCTTGCGACAGCTAGATATACCGTTGCCGCAAATGCTAATTCAGATGGAACTGTAACTGTAACAGGAACTGGAAGTTCTTTTGGTATTGATGGATCTGCTGGTGTAGGCGACATCATTAGATTTGGTGCTGCTGACAGAAGTAGAACAATTAACGTTGGTTCTGGTCATACATATTTTGGTGATGCAGTTATAGTTGCAGTTGCAAGTAGTGAGTCAATCACTATCGGATCAAGTGCTGGTTTAAGTCAAGTTGGATTTACAACAAGTGCAAGATTTAGTCGATTACCGAAATCAAGTGTTAAGGATCAACTATTCTCTGAATTAAAAACTGATGCTGACCGTGTGGTTTATGGTATCTCAACCGCAGTGAGTGGTTCATATCATGTACCTCATCAAGGATGGGTTGGTGTTACAACCTACGTTGATATGCACGGAACACTTAGAGTGAAGAGTGAAGTATTAGTTGCAATGTCAGGTATTGATACTAACAAATCAACAATTGGTAATACTCCATCACTTTCATATCCTACAACTGATAGGAACTCATAATATTATATGTCCTAGACTATGAGATTTGATGAATTGAATGAAGATAACTACATGATGTTTGCGATTAAACATTATGAAAACCCACAAGCAGTAACTCAAGAGGACTTCTACGAAGATCTCAAAAAGTTTAAATATATAAAGAGGCTTCTGAAAAGATATCAGAAGTCTGGTGAGTTGAAGTCTCATCTTTTATTAAATCATTTCATATGCTTGTATAATGTCTTTGATGACGCTGCGACTCCACTTCTATTTTTTAAAATAGATCAGGATCTTTGGTCTGTTCTGAAAACTTTTTTAATATTTTTAGGAAGAATTCCAGAGTATCCAAAGTCAGCGATTCATGATGTCCCAGTAGATGTAGAGTGTTTAGGATTACTCAATAAAGTCTAATGAAAGACGAAAGACTAGAAAAAATATGTCAAATGGTAAGGACTTTGAAAGAGAGTCCTACCATGTCTGTTGGTGCTGGCGGATATACAGGCTCAGCAGACCCAAAAGGCCCTGTCGCAGGGTACGATCCAGTATTAGCTAAAGTAGATAGACGTAATAAGAAACAGAAAAATTATCCAAAAGAGTATGTTCAGATGTTTCGGGATGCTAATAAAGGCAACCGTCTGAAGAGTGTAATGAAGTGATGGAAGACAATACTAACGTAAATGCAGCGATACTTGAAAGATTAGAGAAAGTTGTTGAATCATTACAGGAAAACTCTGTAAAGATGGGTCAACTTCTTGCGGTTCATAATGAGAAGTTAGATAAACAAGATCGTATTGATGCAGTTTTATTTGAAAAGATTGAACAGGTAGATGCAAAATTAGATCGTCATGCAATGGATATTAAGAAAGGATGTGAGAGAGATATCATGCTTGTAGATAATCGTTTAAGAGTCATAGAGAAGAAGATGTGGACAATTGCAGGGGCGTTGACTATAATAAGTTTCATAGTTTCTCCGATTGGTCAAAGATTTTTAAGAGGTGCGTTGACACAACCGACACAATCAAGTACTATAGAAATAGTTGAACCATTAATGATTGAGTTATCTTGACGACAAATATCTTGGATTGATCTCTCCACGACTGGAGAAGTTTAAAAAGATTCGAGCAGGGGTATATAATTTTAGATGTCCTTACTGTGGTGATTCACAGAAACATAAGAATAAGGCAAGAGGATACATATACCAGAATAAAGCAGACTATAATTTTAAGTGTCATAACTGTGGTGTGACACGTTCTTTCACCTATTTCTTGAAGGATCGAGATCCTCCTTTGTATGATGAATACGTCATGGAAAGATACAAAGAAGGACTCACAGGAAAGGCAACTGTTACACCTGAACCAAAATTTACATTTCCTGAACCTAAGTTCCGAAAGAAAGATATATGCGATGAACTTGTAAAAATCTCAGAACTAAATACTACACACCGAGCGAAAAAGTATCTCATCAATCGTGGTATAAAAGAAGACACTCTTAGTAAACTCTACTACTGTCCTAATTTTAAAGAGTGGACAAACAAGCATAAGAAGATCTTTGATAATACTAAACACGATGATCAGAGAATTATCATCCCTCTTCGACATTCAGATGGCCAACTCTTTGGTTATCAAGGTAGGTCACTTGACCCCACATCGAAGATGAGGTATATTACTGTGATGTTAGATGAAGATGCACCTAAACTTTATGGTCTGGAAAAAATTAATACCCAAAAACCTATCTATATCCTCGAAGGGCCTTTCGATTCCCTCTTCGTGGAAAACTCGATTGCTATGTGCGGCTCCGATGTTGATATTAGGTCGTTTGGTTGGAGCGATTATATTTGGGTTTTTGATAACGAACCTCGCAACAGAGAAATCGTCAGTCGAATCGAAAAACTCATCAATCGTGGAGACAAAGTAATTATTTGGCCATCACACATACAGGAGAAAGACGTAAATGAAATGATTCTTGCAAAATATGATATTTGTACTATACTAGAAAGTAGTACTTACTCTCAATTAACAGCAAAACTAAAATTAAATCTTTGGAAGAAGGTATGAGCAACGGAACAAAAGTAAAGAAAAGAGACGGTTCAATTGAGCCATTGAACCTTGAGAAGATGCACATCATGTGCGAAGAGGCTTGTAAAAATCTTGCAGGGGTTTCTGCAAGTCAGGTTGAAATACAATCAGGTATTCAGTTTTATGATGGTATTACAACTGCCGAGATACAAGAAATATTGATTAGATCTGCGAGTGATCTGATTAGTTTAGACAATCCAAATTATCAATATGTTGCAGCGAGACTATTATTATATGCAATTCGTAAGAGTTTGTATGGTAGATTGTGGGAGTTACCACATCTTTATGATCATATCACCGATTGCATTGAGAGAGATGTCTATGATTCTGATATTCTAGTTAAGTACACAAAAGAAGAAATAGAAACTCTAAATGACATTATTGATCATGGTCGTGACTTCATTTTCACATACGCTGGACTGAGACAGGTTGCAGATAAATATCTTGTACAAGACCGCAGTTCTGGGAAAGTCTATGAGACTCCTCAGTTCATGTACTTGTTGATTGCGATGACAATATTTGCAGACTATCCACAAGAAACTCGACTCGATTATGTCACCCGATACTACACAGCGATCTCAAAACACAGAATCAATATACCTACACCTATTATGGGAGGTGTTAGAACACCCCTTAGACAGTTTGCAAGCTGTGTTCTTGTTGATGCTGATGACACCCTCGATAGCATCTTTAGCAGTGACATGGCTATTGGCAAGTATGTTGCACAAAGGGCGGGAATCGGTATCAACGCAGGCCGCATCCGTGGCATCAACAGTAAAATCAGAGGCGGAGAAGTTCAACACACAGGCGTTGTACCTTTCCTCAAAAAGTTTGAAAGTACTGTCAGATGTTGCACTCAGAACGGCATTAGAGGTGGATCAGCGACTGTCCACTTCCCCATCTGGCACAAAGAAATCCAAGACATAATTGTTCTCAAGAACAATAAGGGAACCGAAGACAATCGTGTCCGCAAATTAGACTATAGTATTCAACTCAGTAAATTATTTTATGAAAGGTTTATTGCCAACGAGAAGATCACGCTTTTTTCTCCTCATGACGTGCCAGGGCTTTATGATAGTTTTGGCACTGAATTATTTGACGAACTATATTGCTCTTATGAGAGTGATGAATCTATCCCCAAGACTCGGATAGATGCTCAAGAATTAATTCTTAACATTTTAAAAGAACGTGCAGAGACAGGTCGTATGTATTTGATGAACATCGACCATTGTAATTCTCATTCATCATTCTTAGACAAAGTAAACATGAGTAATCTTTGTCAAGAGATAACTTTACCTACAAAACCAATTCAACATATTGATGATCCTGATGGAGAGATTGCTCTCTGCATTTTATCTGCAATTAA
>Ga0207993_1000717_pt1 | contig 12972 bp, 18 predicted proteins | sample ETN01SmetaG_2_FD_185791 | JGI IMG/M metagenome (GOLD analysis project Ga0207993, IMG submission 185791) | Marine microbial and viral communities from oxygen minimum zone, Eastern Pacific Ocean - ETNP2014F12-01SV265 (SPAdes) (version 2) | ecosystem: Environmental > Aquatic > Marine > Oceanic ...
CATCAAAGATCCGTTTATTGCTAACAGATATGCCAAAATTGCAAAAGACGAAACTTTCCACGCTACTATCGGTAGAATGGAACTTGAGAAACTTTGTGAAACGCAAGAGGCTCAAGACGAGATCAACGCAGTAATCAACGATTTCAGAAAAGACTTATATGCAATTAATTCTGCAAAAACTGGTGTACTACCAGAAGCACAGAAATTAATGGAAGCATACGCATAATAATTTAAATTATTAATAATTGAAGGGCGGTATTTTTTTATCGCCCTTTTTTTATGACTTAAATACCAGCATGGAACACAGCAAAGATTATTCTAAAGATGTATTAAAAAAGATAGACACAGACTTACAAGATTCAGATCAAGCAATCAAAAATTTAAAAGCACACACAGAGGTAAACGCAGTCAAGACCGGCAAGAAATTAGAATACGGAAAAAGCCGTTGGGACTACGAAAAGAAAAGGGCATTGGAAAGAGGTGCATATCATTTTGACTGGAACAAGAAAGATAATATCGAAGACGTACTGATGTTCCATGGCAACATCGACATGGATTGTGATTACTTTATTAAAACATATGGTGACGCCGCTTTGGACAATGCTGTACATTGGGCGACACGAAATAAAAGTGTTGGAAACAACTACGGCATAGATCAAGAAGTGTACGACATAGTGAGATCAGGTGGAGACCCAGAGGGAAAAATATATGGCAGGGCAAATATGTTCACAGATCCAAAAGCAATCGCATTGGCAGAAGGTTTGTTAGGACTTTATGATTACGAACTTAAATTACATTCACAAGTTTGCGGACAATTATTACATATGCACATGGACAATTTTGCGGCAAGGCTTGACAGACAAAATAGTTTTGACGAACTAGATTACGATGTAGATCCTAAAAAGGTACACAGGTTTGTAGTGTTCTTGAACGACTGGAGTATGGGCCAAATATGGCATCAAGGTACAGCGGTACACACTCATTGGAAAGCAGGAGATATCATAAGTTGGCATTGGCAGGATTTCCCACATGGCACAGCAAACATGGGTTGGGACACTAGATATATTTTACAATACACTGGAAGGACCACAGATAAGACTTGGGACTTCATTAATAACACAACAAAAGATTCAAAACACAAATTAGATATACACAAAGAATGACCTACATCTTAATGACAGGTGCCCCAGGATCAAAATGGAGCAGTGTTTTTAAAAATATTCATGGCTCAGCAGATGTAGACAGCACAGACTATATCGACTCACGCACATATTGGCATGACGCAGACACCCCGGGGTCTAAACAATTGATGCACACAGGTGCATATTGGGATCCAGGAATGGAGTTCGATTGTAATATCGAGGAATGGGACAAACCATTTAGTGGACTTGGTAAAAGAATAATTAAATCTCATACGTTTGCACATCAATTAGATAATCTTAAACAATTAGGTTATCCAATTATAATGGTGTACAGGAATGATCATGAATGTTTAGAGTGGTGGAAACTTTGTGGTGAGTTCAACATAACATATCCAAATTACCAATACTTTAAAAACTTAAAAGAAATGTGGCATCATATACAAAAAGAAAATAACGACATAATGAACTTCATACATGATAATAATAACAGGGTGTCTCTCGTGAAAGACAACAAAGAACTATGTGGCAAACTGAAAATATCATACCCTAATAAATGCAATCATCACATTTACGCACAAAAAGACATCAAAGTGTATTTGTATGAATAGTTAAGTGATGGGTCATTAGACTTAAATACGTTTATATGCAGAAACATACTAAAAGTTTATTAGAAGAATTAAGTTCTATGCCACTAAAACGTGACAAGGAAGACGTGGTGGAAAGCAGAGCATCGCACATTCTAGAGTCAGCGATCAGGCTAATGACTTATATAAGAGAAAACTTTGATCAGGACACAGCATTCAAACTAGAAAAGAAATTCAATTCAGCACTTAAGAATATGGACGCCTCAAAATTCAGTAAAGGTGTTGCACGTATAAAAGAAAACAAAGACGTCAAGAACAACGTTTTAAAAATTAAAGACGGCGAATATAAAGAGGACTAATGTCTGAGAAGATAAAGGTCTCGACACACTCACCATTCCAAAAACTTACCGCGGTAGCAATAGGACAAGGACTGTCTGAAGATATATTTGATTGGATTACTGAAGATAAGATAAAGGCTCCTATGCAAAAAATACTGCGTGAAACAAATGAAGACATGGCAGAATTTAAAAGGGTACTGGAAAGTCTAGGAGTTAAAGTATATCAACCTAAACCTTTGCAGAGAGAAACATTAACCAACAAAGATGAAATACCCCATGTGCCTTTGCAACCACGTGACATATTCCTAACATTGGGCAACACTTGTTATCAACAAAATACAAACGGTGTATATGATTATATGAAAGACATAGTACATGAAGACTGCCTTGTTGATCTATTCAATGAAGTATATGGTCCAGGTGGAGCATCGTTTGAAGGACATGAATTAATATCAGGTGCAAATAGTATTAAACTAGGCAAACATATTATTATGCCTGCAGATGGAGAACAAGGTTTTGTGCATCCAGACAGACCTATGTTTGATCATATAGTAGACAAATGGAAACAACAAGGATATGAAATCATACAGACAGATGAAGTAGGACACACAGACGGCATTATAAGTTTTATCAAGCCGGGAGCATTTATGAGAGTAGGAGAATCTCCTCCACAGGAAAAAGAATTACTTGCTAAATGGGATAGATTAGAACTTGGAGATCAAGGATGGATGCACCCGCAGATGCATAAATGGATGGAAGAAAAAAGTTTAGTGAATGGCAGATGGTGGATAGACGGAGAACAAGACAATCCACAACTGCATAAATTTATAAATGATTGGTGCGACCACTGGGTTGGCTATTGTGCAGAAACTGTATTTGATATAAACACACTAGGAGTATCTGAAGAATGTATGCTGGTATCATCATATAACAAAGAAGTTTTTGATTTCCTTAAGAAACACAAAGTAGAACCAATCATAGTCCCATTGAGACACAGATATTTTTGGGATGGTGGATTGCATTGTTGTTCTTTGGATCTTGTGCGTGAAGGCGATAGGGAGGACTACATATCATGACACTACTAATGAATGGTTGCAGTTTTACCGACATATGGAAACCTAGTGATAACTTTGTAAAAGCATTAGGTTGCGAAAGTGTTGTGAACTTAGGTATAGAAGGAACATCATTCCAACGGACTGTAAGAAGTACAATTGAATGGATTGCACAAAACGGTAATCCAAAGTTTGTGCTTATTCCAATTACATTTTGTCACAGATGGGAACTTGCTTTGAATCTACATGACGATCCAATCGAAGGCAGTTGGATACCTTTACAGAACAGTAACTTCATAAGAGATGATATAAAACTTCAAGGAACCAATCCAAAAGACCTTAAAAAATTAGTCGATGATTATTACAAAATAATTCCAAACATTAAAACATATTACGATAAATTGTTTACGGATATCATACTGTTTGCAAACTATTTAGAAAACAATGGTATCAGATACCTTATGTTTGATATGTGTAATAACTTTGATAAAAAAGACATACAAGGATGTCAAGGATTTGAAAAGATCAAACTTATAGAACAAAACAAAAACATAATAGACTTGTGGAGTTTTTGTGCAAATGAATATATGTTTACCAGTATGGAATCAAATGCAGATATTGATAGATACGGACATCACCATGACCCAGAACAATACAAGCAACTAGAGAAGCACATACTAAATTACATTATATGATTTATTTTATAGCACCATCCGGCGGTAACAACAGTTACATCTGTCTTAAACTTGTAGGTACTAATCTAGATGGCATGACAACATATCACGATAAAGGTACACATTCGGACGACAAAGAAATTATTAACTTTTTGCACTATGCAGAGAGAACAGAAAATACTAAAGTTATTATTACTGAAAATTATAATAATGTTAAAGATTTAATTACAGCGAATGATACAGTGATAAGAAACAATATCGACAAGTATCGTGAAATGCTGTTGCTTAATTGGTTTCACAAAAACCTAGCACAGTTGGGCGATGAACCAGAAGTGCAATATGGTTGGAGAGATTCTTGGATTGAATGGCAAACTGATCTATGGAAAAACAACAGCAAAATACCTATAGCATCTGCTGTGGCAGAATGGATGTACAAACTATATGACGATAATTTCACAGAAATAAAACCTATACCAGAGATAACCAAAGTGTTTAATTGGTCTGTAATGTATGATAGTTCACAAGCCACGGTTGACGAATTTAAAAAGATAGGATACAATTATACTGTGGAAGAACATGACAAGTGGTTGGCAAGTCAATCGAAGATACTAGGGCATTGGCAGGACATTAAAAATAATGTTGATACGCCATTAAATCTAGATGACGATGTTCACAAAGGACTTGCTCTTGCACTGCATGGAAAAACATATGATTTAACCAGACAACAGGTTGAATCTAAGTTTGATTTATTACCATAAATATTGATATGCTTATAGAAGATGTACTAACAGAATTTAAAAGAACACACCTCGAACATATCGAGGACATTGTCATCACTGACGGTTACGAGGGTGGCAAAGCAGTGATTGAATACTTCAGAGGTTTGTTACTAACATTGAAAGGTTCTAGTTCAGAAGCCATGAGTGTTTCTGTAAAATGGGACGGTGCTCCTGCTGTGGTATGTGGGACTAATCCAGACAACGGCAAATTCTTTGTAGGCACAAAATCAGTGTTTGCCCAAGCGGCTAAAATCAACTACACAAAAAGAGATATTGCAAAGAATCATGGCACAGAAGAATTAGGACAAAAATTATTGAAATGTCTTGTGCATCTTAAAAAACTTAACATACAAGGAGTTGTGCAAGGAGACTTATTATACACGGATGAAGATATCGTAAGAAAAAACATAAGTGGTAAATCACATTTAACTTTTACTCCTAACACAATAACTTATGCGGTGCCAGAACAGTCAGACTTAGGTAAGCAAATAGATAGAGCAAAAGTAGGAATCATATTTCATACCACGTACAACGGAGAAACACTTGCAGACATGACAGCATCAGGCGGAGCAGATGTAAGTTCATTCGCAAAAAATGATGATGTATTCTTTGACAATGCCACATACAAAGATGTGTCTGGCAGTGCCAAATTTACAGACAATGAAACAAAAGCATTTTATAATAGTATTGAAAAATTAGAAACTCTTTTAAACAATGTGCCAAGGAACTTGTCCAATGTGTTAGGACAAAACTCAGACTTTGTGCCAATGTTCCAGATGTACATCAACGCAATGGTTAAGGAAGGCACGTTGCCAAGTGATGTGAATCAGTTTTTATTAGGATTTAAAAAGTTCTATAATGATAGAATGCAACAGCAGATCGCTGGACTTAAGGCACAGAAGGCTCTACAACTTAGAACGGATAAAATGAAGCAGATGCCTGTATTCCTAAACAAGGCAAGGAAGCCTTTACAGGCCATGATGACTTTTTACAAAGCAGTGCAAAAGATGAAAGGTTTTGTTCTTAAGAAAATGAATCAAGCAATGGCCATTGGATCATTCTCGCAAACAGACAACGGATTAGAAGTAACAGAACCAGAAGGATTTGTTGCTGTTGACAAATCAGGTAGTGCTGTTAAACTTGTGGATAGACTAGGCTTCTCAAGAAGAAACTTGACTGCTGTCAGCAAATTCAAGAAATAAATTTAACGTTTTATTAATTTCATTACTCAATAAGTCTTTGTTAAAAAAGCAATCATGATTGTATTTTCGCAGTGCTTTACTTTGTAGATATATGTCTTGCCACGGAGCATCTCGCAATCTATCGCATACATCAACAATAGTATTAATTCTCACATCTGGATCTCTATCTAAGTCGTATGCTTCTTCGAAATAGTTATTAAAAGTTTTGAAACCCATTTCTCTTAATTTTTGTAGATATAAATGATTGCCATGCACGACAAAAAGTTGTTGTGCTATAATAGGTTTCCATATTTTCTCTGTCATAAAAATTTCGTTATTGTTGTCATTGGTTTCGGATACTATGCTACAAGCAGTATCGTTGTATGGCTTCTCAAATATATCTTGATCCATGCCATACTGTGGATAGTCCTGTGCCCATGGCAGTTCATATTCAGCAGGCAGTTTCCTAGTTGGCCAATTGGTGTACAAACTATTTTCTAGTATGCCGTTATCAAATAATTTGTTGTACAATTTTTTCCTATGAGATCTTGGTTGCTTGTTGAGATAAAGAAAGTCATACTTTTTGTTTGAATGATCAAAATTAAATTTGTTATCTTTGTGTTTGTTATACATATAAAACCAAAACCAAGACACTCCTCCAGACCACAAAATCTCATCTGTTTGTTTAGGATACAATGTTAATTCATTCATGTTGGCTTCGGACTCCCATGGTGTTGCAAGTATAAATTTAAATCCTTGGCTGTATAATAACTTCTTTCTACGATCTAATTCTTCTCTGTATTCTGTGTTGTGTGCTGGATGTTCTTTTCCCATACTGGATCTATCGATAATAGCAAACTTCCTATCATACGTATCCAAGTCATAATTTTGTAGCATATAATATTCAGAGGTACAATCAAAGGTTTGATCTTTAAAACTGTGCATTTTGATAAACTGCTCATAGAGAACATTCTCACCTGTTTTCATTAGATCAGTTAGAATAAAATTACGTTGCATATGTTCTATAAATACGTGTATGTTAACACCTTTTTTAAAGTATGTATCTGAGGGCAAGGTCATAAGACGACATAGTGACTTGCAGAGATTCAGTTTTCCAGAAGTTACAGAGAGGATTTACCTAAGTTTTCTCGCACTAGGACTTATGAGCCAAAGAAGTGACAGCAAAGAATTTGTTAATTTTTATTCACAACAGACAATGGCAAAAGGCACTTTCGACCAAGTAAGAATGATCAATAATGATCTTGCAAATATGTTGGCTATTGTGGCAGGTGATCCTGAAATTACCAAAAAGTTAAAAAATCCTAATGAGGCACAGGCGATGAGACAGCGACAACCTGTACCTGTCATGTCCTTAAGAAGGTATCTAAGAACGTATGAGAACCACTATAAGGTGCTGACAGATTTAGAAAGGGCTCTTGGTATACGTGATGCTAATCTTATGAATATAAGACGTGCTGTTGCTAACTTTAATCGTTTAGATTCAAGACGACAAGCAAACACATTATCGAGACTAAAACAACTGCTACAAGCAAAATTACCAAACACAGATATACAAAGAAAATTTAAAGAACTATAATGTATCCAACAGGCAGAGATTTCTGGGTAGCATACAAAGGCGTACACACCGAACCAACATTTCATAAAGACGAGGGCGATGGTCAAGGACCTCTAAGACAGATCGCATACAAATATGTCAAGCAATGGCGAGGATGTATTGATGCTGGAGCCAACGTGGGTATGTGGACAAGAAACTTGATGAAGGACTTTGAGACCGTACACTGCTTTGAGCCAAATCCTATGTTCATAGAGTGTTGGCACAAAAACATACCATCAGACAAGAACGCCATTCTACACGAGGTAGGTTTAGGAGAAGCAGAGTCAACTGCCAACTTTGCACTTCCATTGGATCAAAAATTACAGAGGAAACCAGGCAATATAAAAATTAAAACCCTAGACAGTTATGAACTGAATGACATAGACTTTATCAAGATAGATGTCGACGGCTATGAGGACTTGCTGTTGAAAGGTGCAAAAGAAACTCTCGCAAACAATGACCCTGTTATCAACATAGAAATGAAACGTGCAAAAAGACCAGAGGTGTGTGAGGTTGCACAAAAAATACTACGTAAACTTGGCTACAAGGCACAAAAACGCACAAACAGTGAAGAAGTATGGATAAAATCAAATAAAAACATATTTGTTTGGCAAGAGTGGCTCTAAATAGTAATATTACAGCATAATTTACCAAAATAATTTATAAATACTTACAACTTGATTACAGAGTGTGATCAAAGTCATTAAATCAGATAATAAGGAGGATTTAAAATGACAACTAAAGTAAACCCGGCGGCTGTAACAAACAATTTTGAAAGTTTTGGAAGAGATATCCAATTCATCACTATTGATTACACAGTAGCAGTAAACGGATCTGCAGGACCACTAGGTGCTCAGAACGCAATCAGAAACACACTAATGACAGAAGGCACAATCGTTGCTATGGGTCCATTATTAGACTCTAACACGCAACAAACTGTTGCATTCGAAGGTGCTGACTCAGTTAACGTAACAACTATGCAGGCGTCTTTAAGAGCATTAGGAACAGTTGATGGTGTGAACTTATCTTCTACAGAAGTTCATGCAACTAAACTTGGTATCTTAGATACTGCGTTAGTATCATAATAACTGTTTTTACAGTAAACGAAAAAGGGTGGGCATTAATTTGTTCACCCTTTTTTTACGACTTAAATATTCAAAACTATGCATCTATATAGAATACACACCCTGGTCGATATCACAAACAATGGTAATTTAAAACAGAAGTTTCCATTCAAGACTGATGCCAACGAAGTGATTCACGACAAACATTCATTAGCCATAGCACGAAATCAAAATTCAAACTTTAACACCTTACTACAACTTTTACAAATGAGGGCAAACATTACGTGGGAACAGTCACCAAAGAAAATAAACGACACACTGGGCAATAGCAGTTTTGGCAAATTTTACGAGGGCAAACACAACACATGGCACTTTGAATTTTTCACAGAACAAACAGGCGTATATGGTGACGATATAGATCCAGCATCTGCACTAAAAAGTGATTTCCATAATGTGCCCATTGTAAATTTTTGCAAAGAAACAGCAACGTTTCCTATGTCAACATTTGATACTGAAAATATTGACACTATAAACACCTACTTTTCTTACGCAGGATATCAAGATAAATAATAGTATAATTTAGGCACAAGACCAAAAACATACAAAGGCACACACAGGCAATGACACAGGCTCATTTACAGGCTCTAATAATGGAGGTACAGAACCTCAAAAGTGAGATAAGAAACTATATGAGTACAACTGATTTAGAAAAACAAAACCTTGAAGCACACGTGGACCTTTGCTCTGAAAGATACAAAGGCTTACACGACAGATTAAGTGCTATCGAACTTCGTCTAGGCAAAATGAACGAAGAGATGACACAAGGACACAAATCTCAAACAAAAACAATCATAGCAACAGCAGGCACAGTGGTCGCAGGCTTACTATCAACGGTGGTAGTGATCCTGATGAAAATGCCTGGCTAATCCAAATAAAATTACCAAAAATAATATATACAACATATGTTCATACAGATAGCACCTCGGGTCAAAGTTTATGTCACTGAGGAAGATGTCCAATTTATTCATGCACATTCACAAGGCTCTTTTAGAGCAAGTCAATTACCATCCGAAGATGTAGACAGGGCCAAGAAGTTGGCAGACAAGGCAATATTTGTTAGGAAAAAACTTGACACCGACATGCAATATGCTTTAAATAGACGTATAAGATTTGTGAACAATGCCAAAAAAAAGTAAACATAAACCATTCAGTGAACTCGTACGACAGATAGAGGCGTATGGACTCAAGGAGAAACTTGCGGATCTGGCACACAAGGAACAGGCACGTAGACCATTCCGACATTTACCCAAACAGTTCTCCAAAGGAATCCTTATAGGCAACATCGCAATCGTACCTAAAAAATGGACAGGCACTAGATATGTGTATGTGATAGCAGACATGATGGAGGCAAAGATACTGCACGAAAATATTAACCTTAAACAGACTGCCATATTAGTAGCACACCATCTAGCAGACGGTGAAAACATTCCTTACAACATATTGGAATTAGATACTAAATTTGCATCGCAACTGTTTGATATACAAAATGCTAAACGTATGATAAAAGAAGCACAAAAAGCCAAAGATGTAGCACAGGAAGATGTGTATTATGACCGTTTAGACACAGCAAATCACCTAGCAGACCAATGTAAAAGCAGTATACAACAAATTTTCAACGACACGTTCGGAGGTTAAATAATAAATAAACACATATGCAGAGCACAGAACTTACAAAACCAGTTACTACAGAGTCTTTATTAAATGAATTTGAATCTAGATTCAATCAAACTATGGACTTATCAAAATTCAACGAAGAAGAATTACAAGATTACGCAAATCATGTAAGAACAAAGATACACGAAATTACACAAAACACACATTTTGGACAAGAGTTAAAAGACAACAACTATCAAAAAAGCCAAATGATGTTAGACATTATAAACCAAGAAATACAACAAAGAAAACTTGGTGAGTATGGTGGAATGAACACAGATCCAGAAACAGGAAAAATGGTAGACAAAATTAAAAAAGTATCAGGGATTACAGACAAAGAGAAAAAAGAAATCATAGGTGGAATAGTTACTAAAGAAACAGAAGTAAAAGAAGGTGTTGAAGAACAATCAGAATTAATACTAGCGGCCAAAGACATGATGGACAAAGTCACAGGTTATTTGGAAGATCTAGCATCAATGAAGACAGAAGGTATGTTAGAACTAGCAGACAGAATCAGAGATGAAATGGGAGCAGACAAGGCAGATGCTTTCATGCAAAAAATCCAGCCAGCGATTGAACAGGCGGAAGCGACTTTAACGACAACTAGACAAGAACTAGACAACGGTGTAAGAATATTGACCGGAGAAGAAGTTGCTTCAGAACCTATGGGCGCCGATGACACGATGGGAATGGACGCAGATCTAGACTCACTGGACTCAGAAGCAGATGCAGAGACAGATGAGTTTGGAGCCTCTGACGCCGAGGCAGGTGGAACAGAACCTGAAGGCAGAGAACAAAGAGAATCCAAAGAAGTATTCGAAACTTCAAACAGACTGTACAGCAAACTAGCAGGGAAGTAATCCTGTGAGGTTTTTTGAATTCAAAAACAAAGACTTAGAATCCGCATTAATAAATGTTTTAATGAACATGAAGGGTGATGCTGATGACAAGAACACATCATCAGAGATCAGCATGGATGCTGTAAAGAGTGTGATGGCAAACACAGGTTATCCTGCATTCAATTACGACGTTTTCAAAAGTATGTATGATGCAGATGGCGACTTGAAAAATGTTGTTGCTGATTTTGATAATGAAAAAATAGTAGTGAAAACAGATCAAGAAGCAGAAGCAGATCCATCAATGGATTTTGACAATCAAGGTTCGACAGATGTAGTCAAGAAAATGGCAAAGTCTGCAATGAACAGAAGAAAATAATTACAAGTCTTTTACAATATCAAAAATTTGAGGATATATGGTTGCCCAATTAGTAGACCTTCTACGGTCTAATTCATCTAGATATATTTTAAATTGTTTTTGTCTCTGAGGCATAGGATCTCTTTCCTCAAACTCTTTCATGATACCTTGCATATAATTTTTATAATTTTCTTTTACTGTATCAGGTTGTCCCATAGATGTTGTTTCAAATAACTCAACTGCTTCACGTAGTCCCCACTCGTTAATCTTCTTGCCAAATATTCCAGGGTACATATATTCTCGAGGACCAATTTCATATTGATTGGCTTTCATCATACTCCAATACACTGGTTTGATTTTATTACATTCATTTAAGTATTTGACCATAGCAGGCATACCTGGCACTGCTGTAACAGTCAACGCACTATTAATTCCTTGATCAAATGATGTGTTATGCAAAATGTATTCAAAGTTTTTAAGTGCTATGTTCAAATCTAAACCAGTTCGCACATATTCTCCCTCTGGACCTAATGCATCACAACTAAAAAATATCTGTATCTTGTCTAGCCTACCAGACTTCTGTAACACTTCTAATCTATCCATCCACTTTTTAAAACGTTCATGTTCAATGTTATGATTACTAAAGAATACTAGAGTAAGGTCAGGATATGATCCTTTTTCTAAAAATTCTATGAACCTAAATGTTTCTTTCTGTAGGAACGGTTCGCCACCCATTACAAATATCTTGTGTAGTTTGTGTAAATGATTTTCAAACCATTTAAACAACAATTCTGTATGTTCTTCTATCTTAGGATTTTTCTTCCACCAATCCTGAAGACGCACACCTTCTTTAAGAAATTTTCCAAATCGTTTCTCTTCCTGCTGTATAGTTGAACTATAATGAGCACCACAATAAATGCAGGACTGTTGACAGGTGTTGCCCCAATAAACTTCCAACTGCCTCGGAGTGACATCGACCGCTGTCAAATCTGTGTCCAATTCAGGTGGTGCTGTGGTGCCTTCTAAATTTAAATGCACTTGTCTGTCCGATTTGCCACCTGCTTCTTCTATGTGTTTGCAGTGTTCACAACCTCTGCCTGGCCATTCGCCACGCAACATTTTACGCCTTGCTTCTAGTTTGGCTGGTATATTATGGAAGTTAAGTTCACCATTACGCACTTCTAACGGATCGCCCATTACCCTGTGACAACTCGCACTTTCCCCGTCAGTCAAATAGACTGTGCTGTGTGTCCATTTCAACTGACAAGGTAAACCCTTGGTAATAGGAAATGGCTTTGGTGGTTGCTTTGATATGCCCATTCGTATATAATTATCTATAATGAAATTCACAGAAGATGTTTTAAAACACAAGGGTATAATCTATTACCAAAAATATCCGTATGGCGAACTGTCGCGAGTTACAAAAAATAAAAAGAGACATTACGAAACTCCAGACGGAAGACAGGTGCCTAGTGTGACCACTGTGCTGTCAGCGACCAAAGACATGACTCATTTACACGCATGGCGTAAGAGAGTTGGTGCGGAAAAGGCACAACAGATCACTACCGAGAGTGCAAACATAGGAACAGTGATGCACCGTAGCCTAGAGAAGCACGTGAAAGGCGAAGACAGAACT
>Ga0207993_1000719_pt1 | contig 12961 bp, 15 predicted proteins | sample ETN01SmetaG_2_FD_185791 | JGI IMG/M metagenome (GOLD analysis project Ga0207993, IMG submission 185791) | Marine microbial and viral communities from oxygen minimum zone, Eastern Pacific Ocean - ETNP2014F12-01SV265 (SPAdes) (version 2) | ecosystem: Environmental > Aquatic > Marine > Oceanic ...
ATGCACGGTCCTTTTTGCCTGAGAGATTCCTGGGTGGTTGCTCCTTCGGCGCTACGATAATCTGTAGTCTCTCCCGTATATGAATAATCTTACATGAATCTAAAAAAGTCAATCAGAAACAGTTTTTTTTGATTTTATTAAAAGCGAGTAAAACTGCAATAATACAGCAAAAAGAATAATTGCTCCTCCAATTAGTCCAAACATCGATGGTCTTTCGCTTACAAAAAGAAATGCCCAAATTGGTCCTAAAACAGATTCGGACAACATAATTATTCCAACCATAGCTGATGGGGTAGTTCTTGCACCAATTGTTATAAATATAAAACCAAATCCAACTTGAAAAAAACCTGCTAAAAATCCTAGAAAAATATCATGTGGTGAAATCATTATCTTGGTTGAAAGTAAGTACCCAATTAAACACGAACTAAGACCAGCTACAAACTGTGCAGGCACCATATCAACAGTGGGAAACTTTCTAACTATCATTATTAATACCGCAAAGGTAATTGGCATTGTGAATGCAGCTAAGTTTCCAGATAATTCTCCAGGTGACAATGAATTTCCAACCATAAGTAAAACTCCTGTCATCGCAAGAAAAATTGAAAATAATGTAATTAAATTTATTTTTTCTTTAAGGAAAAAATATCCAAATATTGCAAGAAACAAAATTTGAAGTGATATTATAAAATTAGTGTTTGCAACAGTAGTATTATACATGGCAAACACATAACCACAAAAACCAAATGATAATACAACTCCTCCTATAAATCCTGGTAAACCAGATTTATAAAAAGATTCAAAGATTTTTCTTTTATAGCTTATTATTAAAAATGCTAAAACTGTCAGAGAAAAAAATAATGATCTCCAAAATAAAATTTGCCATAGTGTTGCTCCCTCAAATGATTTTACAATTAAACCACCAAAACTTAAACTTAAAGCACCAAAAAAAATTAATAGTGGACCAGGTAAGTTTCTAACTATGTTCATTAAATCTGTGAAATTAAATTTTGAGTTTCCAATTCATACAGTCTAAATAAACTTTCTGCACTAGCTAAATCAATTTCTTTGAATTTAATTTTTGAACCTGGTCCTAATTGTACTAATTTATCGTAATCAGCGGTTATAACTACTCCTATTTTTGGATAACCTCCAATAGTGCCATGGTCTGAAAGCATGATAATTGGATTTCCATCTGCCGGTACTTGAATTACACCTTTTATCAATCCTTCAGACTTTATATTAGTATCAACAATATTTTCTATTTTTTTCCCCTCTAGTCTCATGCCCATACGATCAGATAATTTAGAAACATTAAATTCTTGTTCTAAAAAAAGTTTTTTTCCTTTTTTAGAAAAGTAATCAAAATTTGTACCTTTGATAATTCTTATATTTTCTATTTTTGTATTGATATAATTTAATTTCTTATTGTTTAAATTTTCATTCACATTAGGAATTATTATTTTTTGATTAGCTTCCAACTTTTTACCATTGTTTGAACCAATGTTTGCTTTTGTGTTAACAGAACAGCTAGACCACTGATATTTTAAATCAAACTTACCACCAAATGCTAAGTAACCATATACTGATTTAATAGTTGATATAATGTCTAACTCATCACCATCTTCTAGAATATAAGATTGATAACATTGACCATTGATTAAGTCTTTTTTCTTTTTAATATTAAAATTTACCTCACCTGTCACAGCAATATTAATTTTTTTTCCATGATATCTTAATAAAGGACCTTGATAAGCAAATTCTAAAACTGGATTATCTAATTCATTTCCAACAAGCTTATTCGATAAAAGATAATTTCTATTATCCATAGCACCACTAAATGGAATTCCAATATGGTAAAGACTATTTCTCCCTTGATCTTGAAATGTGGTGTTAATTCCAGCTCTAATTATTTCTAAATAATTTTTACTCATTGTAGTTTTGATACTCATCTATTGACATTTTATTAAAAATAACTGTGTCACCTGGATTTATCAAATTTGGATCTGTTTCTTTAGAGCTATCAAATATATTTAACGGTGTATTACCTATGATGTTCCAGCCACCAGGACTTTCAAATGTATAAATATTTGCGAACTGTTCTGTTAAACCAACTGATCCTTTCGGCACTTTTACCCTAGGTGTTTCAAGACGTTTTGCTCTCATATTTTTGTCTAGATCTCCAAGAAAAGGCATGCCAGCAATAAAACCTGTCATGTAACAAAAAAATTCTTTATTAAAAAATTTTTCATAAATTTGTTCTTTATCAATTTTTAATTTTTCTTCTAATCTTTTAATATCTAATGAAAAAGATTTATCAGTGCAAACTGGGATTTTAATTCTTTTATTTTTAAAATTATCACTTTTGTTTATTTCTAGGTTTTCTATTAATCTTTTTAAATCCTTAAAATTAGTTTTCCTCAAATCAAAAGAAACAATTAATTTATTATATGATGGGGTTAAATTGTTTATTCCCTCGATATTTTCTTTCTGAATACTTTTAAAATATCTAATTACTTTGGTATTGGTTTCTTTATTTATATCTTTTCCAAAATCACAATATAAAGCTGCGTCACCAAGATTTGATATATTTTTTATCATGCCATGTTATACTTAAGATTTAATACTATGGAAATTAATATAAATTGTGATTTAGGTGAAAAATCAAAACACCACTCTAATAAATACGACCCAGACTTACTAGAAATAGTTAATTCAGCTAATGTTGCTTGTGGCTATCATGCTGGTGATAAAGAAACTATGAGCCAAGTTGTGAAAATTTCAAAAAAAAATGGAGTAAGTATAGGTGCACATCCATCGTTTAATGATCCAGAAAATTTTGGAAGAGAAAGAATGAATTTATCTTCTGCAGAAATTAAAAAACTTATAATTGATCAATATGAAATTCTTCAAAATATTGCCTCGAATTATGGAGAAAGTGTATCACACATTAAACCGCACGGTGCTTTAAATAATATGGCATGCGAGGACATTGATTTAGCAACTACTTTAGCAAAAACCATAAAAGAAATTAGTAAAGATTTGATATATCTAGTCCCAACAGGATCTAAGATGGAAGAGGCCGCAAAAAAATTGGATATGAAAATTGCTTGTGAAATATTTGCTGATAGAAACTATGAAGATGATGGAAATCTAGTATCAAGAAAAAAATCACATGCTTTAATAACTGATCCAGAGGAAGCAAAAAAACATGTTTTAAAAATGGTTAAAACTCAGTCGCTTAATTGTCACAGTGGAAAACAAATACCTTGTGAAATAGACTCAGTATGCATACATGGAGATAATCTAAGTTCATTAGATACTGCTAAGTCTATAAAAAAAAACTTGGTTGCTAATGGTTTAGATCTGAAAAGTTTAAATAAAATGAAAAAATTTATATGATTAAAAAATATTTATTCACCTCTTTTTTTCTATCAATATTATTAATATTTAATGCTTTTGCTGCAGGGTCAAGTGACAGTGGCTCATCAAAAACTAAAACACAATATGATATGGCAGTTTCCCATATTAATGCTGCTAAAAAATTTGAACAAAAAGATAAACTAGATAAAGCAAAAGTAAGATACGAAAAAGCTCAAAAATTATTAATTCAATCTAATAAAAAATTTCCAAATAAAGCTGACACTTTAAATTACTTAGGATTCACTACAAGAAAACTAGGAGATTATGAAAATGGAGAAAAATATTACTTACAAGGTTTAGCTATTGATCCAAAACATAAAGGTATAAATGAATACCTAGGAGAGTTATACGTTGCAACAAACAGACATAACCTTGCAGTGGAAAGACTAGAAGTATTAAAGGGCTGTAATTGTCAGGAGTACGAAGAATTAAAGGCTATAATAGCTGGTGAAAAGGTTTCTAAATATTAATTTATATTTTTAACCATCTGTTCAGGCATCCATAAAGCAATCTCTGGAAATATCACTACAAGTATAACCGCTAAAACCATTAGTAAAAATAATGGAAAAGCACTTCTAGCAATATATCCCATATCTTTATTTGCCATACCTTGAAGAACAAATAAATTAAATCCAACTGGAGGTGTTATCTGTGCCATCTCAACAACAATAACTAAAAAGATACCAAACCAAATCATATCGAACCCTGCCTGTCTTATCATTGGTTCTATAATTGCCATTGTTAATACTACAGCAGATATACCATCAAGAAACATTCCTAAAATAATATAAAAAATCATTAAAACAAAAATTAATAAATAAGGAGACAAGTCCATATTTTGAATCCATATTGCTAAATTTCTTGGTAAGCCTGTAAAACCCATGGCTAAAGATAGGAACGTCGAGCCTGCTAAAATAAATGCAATCATACAAGAAGTTTTTGTTGCGCCCAATAAAGATGATTTAAATGTGTCTAATGTTAAACTTTTTTGAAAATAAGATAAAATCAAAGCTCCAACAACTCCCAAAGAAGCTGCTTCAGTGGCGGTTGCTATTCCAGTATAAATTGAACCAATTACACCCAAAATTAATAGTATAACTGGTAGAAGTTGTCTTGATCTTTTAATTTTTTCTAAAAATGAAAATTCCTCAATAATTTTCGGCATATCCTTTTTATTGATTAAAGACCAAATTACCACATAAGACATAAATATTAAGGCAATCATTATTCCTGGTATAATTCCTGCAATAAATAATTTTGCTATAGATTCTTGCACAGCTACTCCATAAATAATCAAAATAATTGATGGTGGTATTAACAAGCCAAGCGTTCCAGACCCAGCTAAACTACCAAGTAAAATTTTTTCAGGATAATTTCTTTTTCGTAATTCTGGTATTGACATTTTACCCACTGTAGCAACTGTTGCCGCTGATGAACCAGATATAGCTGCAAACAAAGCACATCCAACAACATTTACATGTATCAAGCCTCCTGGTAGTTTTTGCATCCAAGGTGAAAGGCCTTTAAATAAATTTTCTGAGAGTTTTGTTCTAAATAAGATTTCTCCCATCCAAACAAAAAGTGGTAAAGCAGTCAAAGTCCAAGATGATGATGTTCCCCATATAGTTGTTGCCATAGCATCACCTACTGGTCTTGAAGTAAACAACATCATGCCAATAGCTGATACCCCTATCATACTAACGGCTACCCAAATTCCACTACCTAAAAAAAATAGTAAAACAGTTATAAAAAAAATTGTTAAAAATATTTCTATCATTTAATTCTTTTTAATCATCAAAATTAATTGATGAAAAACACTTATAAAAAATATTGTTGATCCAATAGCTACACTTGTTTGTGGTATCCAAATTAAAATTTCATCAGCACCTTCGCTTCTTTCCTGAAACTTGTATGAAATGATTAACATTTTTATGAAATAAAATGCTAGGTATCCTGAAAAAAAACTTGCTATAGCTAAACACCAAATTTCAATTATCTTTTTTTGAAATCCTGATAATTTTTCTAAAAAAAGAGTTATTCTAATGTGGCCACCTTCAACAAATGTATAAGCTAAAGCAAAAAAAGATGCTGCAGCCATGCAATAACCTGAATATTCAGCAAGCCCTCTGATATAAAAACCAAAAATTCTAGATGAGATACCAATAAGGATAAAAACTGCCACTAAAATTAAAAATATTGCAGCAACGTAACCAGAAAATTTATAAAGCTTGTTAAGATTTCTATTTAAAGTTTCAAACATATCAATTTAAGGCCACCTAAATAATATAAGTGGCCTTAAAGTTAAATTTGATTATTTGTAAGCTGATAATACAGCAGCTCCTCTTGATCCAGCTTTTTCTGACCATTCTTTAGCCATGGTCTCTCCAACTTTTTCAAAATGAGCTTGTAGAGATGAATTTACTTTTCCAACTACCATTCCAGCATTTGCTAATGCTTTTTTATCTCCAACATTTCCTTGTTTGGATAATTGCCAGCCTTTTCTTTCTGCAAGTGCTGCTTGCTTCATTACTAAATCCTGAGTTGCTTTGTCTAGTTTATTCCAAGCATCTTTGTTTACAATTATCATATTTTTTGGAAACCAAGCTGCAATATCATAAAAATATTTCACACCATTCTCCCAAATTTTTGAGTTTTTCCCTGTTGTCGGTGATGTAATCATGCTTTCTACAGCTCCTGTCGAAAAAGCTTGGCTAATTTCTGCGGCTTCTATTTTTGTTGGTGCCATACCTGTTAATTCAGCTATTCTAATTGTTGCAGAGTTGTATGCTCTGAATTTTAAACCTTTAAGATCAGCTACAGAATTAATTTCTTTTTTACTATACAAACCTTGAGCTGGCCATGGTACAGCATATAAAAATACTAAGCCCTTCTCATCTAGTCCTTTTACAATTTCATTTTTTGAAGCTTTATAGAGCTTCATAGCATCAGCATAAGATGTAGCTAAAAACGGTTGAGAGTCTACTTCTAATAATGGATCCTCTTTTCCTAAAGCAGACATAAATCTTTCACCTATTTGAGCTTGACCAGTTCTCACAGCTCTAAAGATTTCTCCACCCTTAAATAATGACCCACCAGGATGAGTAACGATTGTTAACTTTCCTCCACTTTTTTCAGTTACATTTTTTGCAAATTCAGCTGCATTAGCAGAATGAAAATTTCCAGCTCCATAAGCAAGAGCCATGTCCCATTTTTCTGCAATGGCAATGTTAATTGACAAAATTAATGAAACTAAAACACTTATTAAATATTTCATGAACTTCATTTGACCTCCATTTTTTTTTATCTTATTTCATAATGTATTAAATAATTTATCAATAAAAAAATTATACTACTTTTAATTGAATAATTTTAAATATCGAATATTATGTTTATATTTTGTTACAAGAATTACTTATATTAGCGCAAATTATTTTTATTACGATTATATTAACAGCAGATAATGCAATAATTATTGGTGTTATTTCAGCTAATTTTATTCCAAAAAATAAAAAACAAATAATTTATTGGGGAGTTGCTGGTGCTTTAATTTTTAAAATTATATTTGCTCTTTTTGCCACTTATTTATTCAAATTCTACTTTATAAAAATATTAGGCGGTTTACTTTTAATTTGGATAGTAAACGATTTGAGAAAAGACCTCTTTGAAATTAAAAAGATAAAATCACCAACCAAAAAATCTAAAGAGCCATCTTTTATACAAAGTGTTTATAAAGTTTTATTCGCAGACATAATGATTAGTTTTGATAATGTAATTGGAGTGGTTGGTGCAGCTAAAGGAAATTTTGGTTTTATGATCTTTGGACTTGTGCTCTCTGTTATTCTAACAGGAGCTTTGGCCACATATCTTGCAAGCTATATTCAAAAACATTTATGGATAGCTTATGTTGGTCTAGTTTTTATCTTATTAGTTGCTTTACAATTAGTAATAGGAGGTCTTGTAGACTTAGAAATTTTATCAATTAATCAACAATTTAAAAAATATTTTTAATAAGAATGTTTTTTTGTTGGATATCTTTTGAGTCTCACTTCTTTTGCAAATCTTTTGATACCTAAATTTATATACCTTTTTAAATTTAAAAATTTTTTCACAAATCTAATATTTGTTTCATTTAATCCAATTAAGTCATCAGTAACTAAAACTTGACCATCACAATAAACAGATGAACCAATACCAATTGTTGGAATTTTTAAATTTTGAGTAATCTTTTTTGCTACTGGTGTTTTAATGCATTCTAATACAATTGCAAAAACACCACTTTTTTGGAGTAATGAAGCGTCATTCATCAATTGCTTAATCTCATTAGCAGTTTTGCCCTTTGATTTAAATTTTCCTTTAGCAGATTGTGGTAATAGACCTAGATGACCCATTACAGGGATTTTGTTCTTAATCAAATATTTTACTTGTTTAATAATTTTTTTTCCTCCTTCAAGTTTAACGGCATCACATTTTGTTTTCTTAATTATTTTTTTTGCATTTTTTAAGGCTAAAATATTTGTATCGTAAGTTTTATAAGGCATATCAACAACCATAAGACTTTTTTTTATACCAAACCTTACACTCTTTGAGTGATTGATCATTTCTGTTAAAGTAACATTTCTTGTTGAGGGATAATTATATAAAACTGAACCCAATGAGTCCCCGACTAGTGTAATATCTGCATACTTATCAACTTCCTCAGCAATATTTTTTGAGTAAGCTGTAAGACAAACAATTTTTGATCGTTTTTTTTTGTTAAGAATTTTTTTAATCTTTTTATTCATTCTAACTCAATAGTACTAGGTGGCTTTGAAGTTATATCATAAACCACTCTATTGATACCTCTTATGCTATTAACGATTTTATTTGAAATATCTTGAATAAATGATTTTTTAAATTCATAAAAATCTGCTGTCATTCCATCTTCAGAAGTAATAGCTCTTAACAAACATAAGTATTCATAGGTTCGATTATCACCCATCACGCCTACAGTTTTTACTGGTAATAAAGCTGCGTAAGCTTGCCAAATTTTATCGTATAAATTGTGAGATTTTAAAGCTTTAATAAAATAATCATCTGCTTCTTTCAGAATCTTAATCTTTTCTTCTGTAATTTTTCCAGGAATTCTTATTGCTAACCCTGGTCCTGGAAAAGGATGTCGTGAAATAATTTCTTTATTCAAATTTAATTCAAGTCCTAATTTTCTCACCTCATCTTTAAATAAAAATTTAAGTGGCTCTACTAATATAAGTTTCATTTTTTTTGGTAATCCGCCCACATTGTGGTGTGACTTAATTTTAGAAGTCTTGCTACCAGTAACTGATTTACTTTCAATTAAGTCAGGATATAAAGTGCCTTGAGCTAAAAATTTTACATTTTTAATTTTTTTTGCATATCTCTCAAAAATTTTAATAAATAAGTTGCCTATTATTTTTCTCTTTTTTTCAGGATCAGAAACATTCTTTAGCTTTTTTATAAATTCTTTTTCTGCATTCGCATAAATTAAATTAATTTTAAGTTTTTTTTTAAAAGTGTTTATAACCTGTTTTTCCTCATTTTTTCTCAACAGTCCCGTATTAACAAAAATACAGTACAAATTTTTACCAATAGCTTTATTTAATAGTTGTGCAACTACACTACTATCCACTCCTCCTGAAAGAGCACAAATAACTTTATTTTCACCTACTTGAGTTTTTACATCTTCAATTAATTTAACTTTTTGATCCTTAGATGACCAATTTCTATTAATTTTACATATTAAAAAAATAAAATTACTAAGAATTTTTTTTCCATTTTCTGTGTGTGTTACTTCAGGATGAAATTGAACACCATAAAATTTTTTAATCTCATCCTCAACCATTGCAAACTTAGAATTTTGACTCGAAGCTATTACTTTAAAATTTTTTGGTAACTTTGAAACTTGATCAGCATGACTCATCCATACCTTAGTAATTTTTTTATTTCTGAAAAAATTTTTAGTCAGAAGACTATTCTTTTTCTTAAAAATATTAGCTAATCCAAATTCCCTATGTTTAGATTGTTTCACTTTACCACCATTTAACTTTGCTAATATTTGATGACCAAAACAAATACCCAATATAGGTATCTTATTTTTAATAATATCTATATCAAATGAATACCTTTTTAGTTCATATACATTCAAAGGACCACCAGATAAAATTATACCTTTAGTAAAATAATCTATATTTTTGTTTTTTATTTTCTTATGACTTATTATCTCAGAAAACACACCTAATTCTCTTATTCTTCTTGCTATCAATTGAGTAAACTGAGAACCGAAATCTATGATTAAAATTTTATCTAAATTTTTATCAAGACTCATTGTTTTTTGGTTCGATATTTGAAAGGGTCTCTAAAATTCCTTTATTTTCATCACAAAGTTTTTTACAAACTTTTGTAAAAGTTTTTGATAAATCTTTTACTTTTGAATAATTTGATTTTTTCAATGCTATTTTCATAGACATCAGTATTGCTTCTTCGTTTTCTGGCTCAATTAACAGCGCTGTTTCTAAATTTTTTTCTTCTTTGTCTTGATCTTCCTCAATATTATAAATTTTTGCTAGATAAAGATATGAGCTAGAATTTTTTGGATTAAATACTATACTTCTCTCAAATAAAAATCGGGCATCATCATACTTTTTATCATTAAATAATTTTAAACCTTGGTCAAAGAAATTTTCATTTCCAATAGAATAACTTAATGAAGTTATTGCTATATAAAATACTGTAATTAAACTTAATATCTTACTCATTAATATTTACTATCATTTTTCACAATATCGACATTATGAACCATGCTTTCATAAAATCCTGCTTTAGTTATTTTAACAAATTGTGGTTTACTTCTTAAATATTTTATTTGCTTGGATCCAAGATACCCCATTGAAGATCTTAATCCACCAACTAATTTAAAAATTACCCTATCAACTTTACCTTTATATTTAGCAAGTCCTTCAACACCTTCAGGAACATATTTCGATGAGTCTTTTTGTTTTGATTGAAAATATCTATCAGCAGATCCTTTATTCATTGCTCCAACAGAGCCCATCCCTCTGAAACTCTTAAATAATTTTCCATTTCTTTTTATTAATTTACCCGGAGCCTCGTCAGTTCCAGCAAACAAGGAGCCTATCATAACTGCATCTGCACCTGCTGCAAAAGCTTTTGCCAAATCTCCAGAGTATTTTATTCCACCATCTGAAATAATTTTAACATTTCTATTTTTTACTCCATTTCGTACAGTCAAAATTGCACTTAGTTGAGGTACGCCAATTCCAGCTACTAATCTTGTTGTGCAGATAGAACCTGGGCCAATTCCAACTTTTATTACATCAACACCTAATTTTAGTAAAAACTTGGCAGCTTCTGGAGTTGCAATATTCCCTGCACATAAAGCTGTTTTTTTATTTTTAATCTTTTTTATAAATTTTATTATTTCAGCAACTTTTTTTGTGTGTCCATGTGCTGTGTCTACTACAATCATGTCTATATTTTCTTTTAAAATTGCTTCTGCTCTTTTAAATTCTTTTGTGCTAGCGCCAACAGCTGCGCCAACTAATAATTTTTGTCTTTTTACCTTTTTGATCTCTCTAATTTGATTATTTATGTCTAAATTTCTGTGAATTATTCCAAGACCACCAGCCTTTGCGATAGAGGTGGCCATTCTGCTCTCAGTTACGGTGTCCATAGCTGACGATAAAAGTGGTATCTTTAATTTTAAAGTTTTGGTTAATTTAATACTAGTGTCAACTTCAGAAGGAAGTATTTCAGAATATTTAGGAACAAGTGTTACATCGTCAAAGGTTAGTGCTTCTTTTATAGGAACCATAATCATTTATATATGATTCTATTTAAATTAAAAGTGTCTATCTAAGATTTTTACAAATAACAAAACTTTCTTTTGAATCTTTTCGGCTAGACTTAGGTTTAAAAACCTTTACTTCTTTAAAAATTTTTTTTCCAAGTGCGACAATTTCATTGAATGTTCCTCCCATAAATATCTTTGATATAAAGAAACCTTTATCAGACATTACATCTTTAGCAAAAATCATAGCCTCTTTACATAATTCACCTGTTTGAATCGAGTCTAAATTTTTTATTCCAGTTGTGTTAATAGCCATATCTGACATAACAACATCTGTTCCGTTGCTAAGATAATTTTTTATATTATTTTGTACATTTAAATCTGTAAAGTCTCCTATAATTTGGATTGTATTTTTAATTTCTTCCATTTTTTTTAAATCAATTGAAATTATTTTGCCATTTTTAACAATCTTAGCAGCATATTGAGACCAACTACCAGGAGCGGCCCCAATATCTATAACTGTTAAGCCTCCTTTAAAAATTTTAAACTTTTTATCAATTTCAATTAATTTATAAGCTGACCTGGCTCTATAACCATCAACTTTTGATTGGCGAACGTATGTGTCTTTTCGTTGTTTGTTTAACCAATTTTTTGAAATTTTATTTTTTTTCAATTAATTACTAAATCTCAAACTTTTATTTATCTTTTTATTGTCTGTTGTTTGTATTTCTACTTGTATGCTTTTATCAATTCTCATATCTTTACCATCTTTCCATATCCCAGCGGCAAGATGCATTATGCCTATCTTATAATTTGGTAAATAAGGCTCTACAAAAGTTTTTTGTTTATCGTCATACTTTGGAAGTAAGTTACTTGTAATCCAGTTGCAGTTTAAAGGTAAAAATTCTGTCTCTAAATTATCAATATATACTGACATATTAATGGCCAAACCCTCTGATCCAAAAATATTTCCAGCTTTTAAAGTCTTTGATAAATTGCTTTGCCACGAACTCCATCCTTTAGAATTTCGCTCTAATGAAAAAACTCCAATATTGATATGTGGTGCAAAAGCTAATTTTCTTGCTTTGTTGTATCCAATTTTAGATTTTATAGCATGTTTAAAGTTTTGTGATTTAATTAAAGCCAACTTACCAAATAACCAGTGAACTTTTGATGTAATTTTATATCCTGGCCCTAATGTTTGGGTTATTCCTAATTTTCCATTATCACATGCTTGAAAATATAAATCTATACAGCTCCAATCATTGACCCAAGCGTCACAATCAATCCATAAATATTTATCGTAATTAGGAAAATATTTCGGTAAGAATGCTCTAGAAACTTGACTTTTAAGCCATTCTTTTCCTCTAACTTTAGATTCAGGAACTTCTATATCCCACTCTGCAGATTTTATTTCATCTACTTTATAAAGTAATTTTTCTTTTTGATCCTGATTTAAGCCTGCATCTAAGATACAGATAGATATTTTGCTACTCTCTTTGAATCTTTTAATGGAATCAATTAGCTCTTCAAGAAGAGGAAAATAATTAGCATCCGCCAACGAAACAATAGCATTTTTTTTCATTACAGTACGTCTTCAAGATCATCATCGTCTTGAATTTTGTCATTTTCATGTTGTTTTTTTAATTTTTGAAAGTGTAGAAAACTAACAGGCAATAAAAGTACATAAACTGCAACACTTATAGAAATGACATTAAA
>Ga0207993_1000720_pt1 | contig 12952 bp, 10 predicted proteins | sample ETN01SmetaG_2_FD_185791 | JGI IMG/M metagenome (GOLD analysis project Ga0207993, IMG submission 185791) | Marine microbial and viral communities from oxygen minimum zone, Eastern Pacific Ocean - ETNP2014F12-01SV265 (SPAdes) (version 2) | ecosystem: Environmental > Aquatic > Marine > Oceanic ...
ATTCTATTATTTGTTCAGAAGGTTTTTCATCCTTTTTGGTAGAAATTTCTGACACAACATCATTAGAATTAATAATAGCTATGGAGTATAATGGGTGTACTGTATCTATTGACAATATAGTCTTTAAATTAGACATTATTATTAAGTCTAAGCTGCGATTGGTCTAACTTCCTGCACTTCTGGTATAAAATGTTTTAAGAGATTCTCTATGCCCATTTTTAATGTCATTGTTGAAGATGGGCAACCAGCACATGCTCCCTGCATATGCAAGTACACAATTCCTGATTCATACCCGTGAAAAGTAATATCACCACCATCTTGAGCAACTGCAGGCCTAATATGAGTTGATATTATGTCTTTTATTTTTTCAGAAACTTCGTCAAGGATTTCTGTCTGATCAGACTGATCAAATTTTTCTATAAAGATAGGTCTTTCAGATACATAATGATTCATAATTATACTTAGGATTGATGGTTTAATGTTTTGCCATTCTATACCTTCAATAGTTATTGTTAAAAAGTCATAACCAAAAAAGACTCCTACGACGCCATCAACGTCAAATAGAGATAGCGCTAAAGGAGAAGAGGAAGCCTCATCTGAATTTTTAAAATAAAAAGTCTTGCCACTTTCACCTGTAACGTCTTTACCAGGAATAAATTTCATAGTAGCAGGATTTGGGGTCTCTTCAGTTTGAATAAACATAATATCTCCTTTTATAAATTGTCAAAACCAGCAAGTTTATCAATATCACTATCAGATAAATTCCCTGGTATTACCACAACCGGTATTGAATAGCCTTCACCAGATATAGTTTCAACTAATATACCTGGATTTTTATCTTTTTTATTTGAAGCTAAAATAAGCAAAGAAATTGAATTATCAAGACTAATCAAATTTTTAACAGCCTCTAATTTTGACCCATGCTCAATAATATAATTACATGTAATGTCTGAATATGAGTTAATGTTAATTGACAGCTCTTCTAGAGCCTCTCTAGATTCTTTCTCAATATCGTCGATCATTTTGTTATTAACACTTAACCAATATGTAAATTCAGCAGTATCAACAGTTGCCACAATTAATAATCCAGCATTGTTTATCTTTGCCCTTCTTGCGGCATATCTAACTGCTGATTTGCATTCATCAGTTCCATCAAAAACGGCTAAAAAATTTTCTTTCAAAATAACCTCTTTAATTTTAATAACCTAGACCAACAATATCTCTAATCTTTTTCATATTAAGACTCGACCTCTTCATTGCCTCATTAGTACCCTTTTCTAAAATATCGAGTAAAAATGAATGATCATTATCCAACCTTATCAGTTCATCTCTTATTGGTTCAATATTTTCTATTAAAAGATCTGATAAGTCCTTTTTAAATTCAGAAAATTGTTTCCCAGAATAATCACTCAACACAGTGGTTATTTTCAAACCTGCCAAAGAAGAAAAAATTGATATTAAATTGTGTACCTCTGGTCTGGTTTCAAGGTCATCAACATTATTTGGGATTGGTAGAGGATCAGTTTTTGCTTTAGATATCTTTTTAACTATTAGATCATTGCTATCTTTAAATTCAATTCTACTCATTGCTGAAGGATCAGATTTTGACATTTTTTTTGTCCCATCTCTCAAGGACATCACTCTTGAAGACTCATCCATTATTATAGGGTTTGGAATAGGAAAAAAATCTTTACCACCAAAATCTGAATAATCATTATTAAATTTCTGGGCGATATCACGGGTTAGCTCTAAGTGTTGCTTTTGGTCATCACCAACAGGAACTAAATCGGAAAAATACAATAAAATATCTGCTGCCATTAAGTTTGGATATGTATAAAGACCAGAAGATACATTTTCCCTATTCTTTCCAGCCTTTTCTTTAAATTGTGTCATTCTATTAAGCCAACCAATTCTTGTAACACAGTTAAGTATCCATGATAATTCGGAATGATAAGGAACTGTTGATTGAACAAATATTGTTGACTTTTTTGGATCTATTCCTGAAGCCAAATAAATAGAAGCTACATCTAAAATATTAGATTTTAAATCATTTGGATTTTGCCAAACTGTAACAGCATGAAGATCTACGATACAATACAAACAATCATGATCTTTCTGAAGGTTCACAAAGTTTTTAATCGCGCCTAAATAGTTACCAAGATGAAGAGCCCCGGTTGGCTGAACACCTGAAAAAACTATTTTCTTTTTTTTATCTTGCAAACCAATACCTTTTAATTCTTAACAATATTAACTATATCATTTTTATTTAATACGCCTAACACAAACAAAATTAAAAAATAAATAAACGCTCCAGAAAATACTAGAATTAACAATTGTAAAATAATGTGAAGATGACCTATATAATCTGAAATCACTAAAATATAACAAGACATAAATATTACAGAAAAAATTATTTTAAAAAAATCTCTATATAATTTTTTAGTTGATATATTAATTTTATATTTTTTCGATCCTCTAATTAATAAAAATAAATTAATCCATGATGAAATAGAGGTGGATATAGCTATGCCAATAATGCCTAAAGGCTTAAATAGAGCTAAAGCTATACCCAAGTTTATAAATATTGAAATTATGCTATAAAATAATGGTGTTCTTGTGTCGCCTAAAGAATAGAATATAGGTAGATAAATTTTTATAAGAACAAACGCAGGCAGCCCAAGTGAAAAAGCTATTAGCGTCTTTGCAACATTAATAGTATTAACTTGATTGAACATTCCATGCTCGTAAATTACAGATATTAAAGGGACGGAAATAATTGAAAGCCCCACCGCAGAAGGTATGATCATAATCAGTGAAAATTTAATAATATTTCTAATAACTAAATTAAATTTATCCAAATCTTTTTTAATATCAAGGCCACTTAGTGTTGGAAGAAGAACAGTACCGATAGAAATACCAAATAATGCTAAAGGAAGCTGATATAATCTCTCAGCATAATACAAAATAGATATTCCACCCTCTACAAAAGAAGCAATTATACCTGATAAAACAATGTTTGCCTGTATAGCGAGCCCAGTTATAATTTGTGGTCTAGCAATGGTTGAAAATTTATTTATTAAATTTAAATTTTTGGGCTTTCTTAAATTTAACTTATAACCACTTTTAGATAAAAAATAAAAAATCAATAGAAACTGAATAATTCCTGAAAAGGTGACTCCAAAGGATAATAAATACCCGATAGAAGAAATATTGTTTATTGGAAGGATTAAAATAAAAACCAATACAGCATTAAAAATGACTGGGCCAAACGATGAGGCAAAATATCTACCTAAAGAATTAAGAATAGCAATTCCTATAGAAGACAAGGATATAAGCAATATATAAGGGGCTGTTATTCTAGAAAAATTAATGGCTAAATCATATTTAATTGGATCATTAGTAAAACCATAAGCGATAAAATAAATAAAGAAGGGCATAAAAATTTGAAGAACAGAAGTTATTGAAATCATAATAACTAGTGACATAAAAAGAATATCTTCAGAAAATTTAATTGCAGAAATTTTATTAGAGATTAATTTTTTTGAAAACATAGGAATAAATGCAGCGGAAAAAGCTCCTTCAGCAGTTATTCTCCTAAAGATATTTGGTATTCTTAGAGCAACTATAAAAATATCAGTTATATAGCTCACGCCAAGGACATTACTTATTAGGATATCTCTTATCAGCCCAACAACTCGACTAAGAGATGTTAAACCTGCAACAATTAATGTTGGCCTAAATAGAGATTTCTTCTCTGCATTATCAGCCATTACTTAAAACTCGTAAAAGCTCTCTTTCAATTAATTTTTTTGAATTATGGTGCTCAATTTTTTTATTTTTAGAATCTAATACATAAAAAACATCAACAACACGCTCACCAAAAGTTGCGACTTGTGCCCTAAATAAATTTAAATCTAGATGATTTATGGTTTTTGCTAGCTCATGAAGAATGCTCGGCCTATCTTTTCCGCTAACCTCTATAACTGTATAATTTGAAGAGATATTATTCATTATTTTTACAACAATAGGAACTGTGAAAGCATTAATTCTTTTATTGTTTAATCTTGATATTGATGAGACTCCATTTTTAATATCAGTATTTATAAAATTTAGTATTTTTTCTTTAATTCTCTCAATTCTTGAATTATCAAATATTGGTCTATTTTCTTTGTCCTGTATCCATATAACATCTATGGCAATATTTGATGAGTTTGTAAAAATCTTGGCGTTTACAATATTTATTTCCATCGAAGATAATGCGCCTGTCAATTTAGAAAAAAGCCCCTTGCTATCTTTTGACATTATTGAAACTTCAGTCGCTTCAGCATCTTTTTTATTATGAATTATAATTGATGGTTTATTGTTAAAATTTTTTACGAACATCTCTGCTTGTCGAAAAATAATATCATCTTCCAATCCAAGCCAGTATTGATCGCTTTGACTTTTAATCCAATCTTTGAATCTTTTCTCTTTATTAAAATCTGCCTCAGAAAAAACTGATTTTATTTTATTTTGCGCTCTTAATGACCTATCCTCATCCAGAACCTCACCTGATAATTTTGCATATGTCTCTTTATAAAGCTGTTCAAGCAACTGACCTTTGTGTGCATTCCAGACCCCAGGGCCAACCGCACTAATATCTGCAATTGTAAGAATGAATAAAAATTTTAGTCTTTCCGGTGTCTGAACCTTTAAAGAGAAATCCTCAACAGTTTTGGCATCCATTACATCTCTTGTTTGAGAAAAGTCACTCATAACAAGGTGCTCTTTGACTAACCAAGATATAGTTTCCAACTCATAATCAGATAAATTAAATCTTTTGGAAAATTTTTTAACGATCTTTGCACCCGCTATTGAATGGTCCTCATCACGACCTTTTGCAATATCATGAAATAACAAAGCTATGGTCAAAATTTTCTTACTTAATCCAGAATTAATTATTTCTGAAATAAGTTTTGTAATATTCTTATTTTTTTCTGAGAATAATCTATTTAATTCCCCTATAGCTCTTAATAGATGTTCATCAGCAGTATAATGATGATACATATTAAACTGCATCAAACCTACAATCTTTCCAAAATCTAAAATAAAGCGGCCAAGAACCCCTGTCTCATTCATTTGCCGCAAAGTTTCTTCTGAATTTTTTTTATTTAATAAAATCTCAAGAAAAATCTTATTCGCAGTTTCATTTTGTCTTAAATCTTTATTAACCAGGCTTAGATTTTCTCTTAAAACTCTTACAGCGTTTGGATGTATCAAAACATCCCTTTTCATAGAATAATTAAATAATTTTAAAATGTTTAAGGGGTCTTTCTTAAAAAAATTATTATTTGGTATATCAATTCTACCAGCATTTAATATAAAGCCTTCGACTTTTTCTTCAGAAAAATAAGATAAAGCCTTTGAAATTACTGGTATAGATTTTTTCTGTTGCTCTTCTAATATGGAACATATTGATCTTGTTAAATCCCCAACCTCACGAGCAATAAGAAAATAGTGCCGCATAAATCTCTCTACCCCTAGGAGACCCTTTCTATCATCATAGCCTAATCTTTTCGCCATTTCCCTCTGATCATTAAAATTTATTACTTCCTCGGGTCGTTTGGCTATGTAATGAAGCTGACATCTAACATGCCAAAGAAAGTTTTCACACTTAAGAAAGGTTGTTGACTCATCTTTATTTAAAATACCTTTTTTAAACATATCGTCTGGACGAGAACATTTGTAGCAAAAATTTGTCATCCAGCTAAGGGTCTCTAAATCCCTAAGCCCACCCTTGCCATTCTTGATATTAGGTTCAACAAGGTATCTAGACTGGCCTGCCTTATGTTGTCTTTCTTCGCGCTCATCAAGCTTTGCCTGAATAAAATCCGCTGATGACATTGTTTCTAATTTCTCCCTATAAGACTTTTTAAAACTTTTACTTAGCTCCTCGTTACCCCACAAATGCCTTGCATCTAACATTGAAGTAGTAATTGTTTGATCTTTTTCAGCTAACAAAAGACTCTCAGAAATAGATCTTGTTGCCTGGCCAACTTTTAATCCAAGATCCCACAAAAAGTACAAAGTATTCTCTATGGCAGCTTCAGCCCATGCAGTTTTTTTGTATGGTAATAAAAAGAGAAGGTCTATATCAGATTGAGGAGCCAAAAGACCTCTTCCATATCCTCCAGTAGCTAATACTGAAATCTTTTCAGCTTCAGTGGGGTTATTAAGCGGGTATAAATGTTTGCTTAAGAAATTAATATAATTAATTATTAACTCATCATGTAGATATGATAATTGTTGAGCACATTCTTTACCTTTATACGTATTATTCTCTAGGCGTTTCTGAGCAACTTCATGGGCTTTTTTTAATTGTCCCTTAACATAATTTTTTAGCAAAGAGTTAATTTCATTTGAATAAATTTCTTTTTCACTAAAAACTTCTTCAAAATTAAAATTACAATCCTCAGTCAATATTTTTATTTTGGATTTCATCTCTTTCCTTTTACCTGAAGAAGATAAGGTTTAAAAATTTATTGTTTTAAAATACCACTTTATAAAAGAAAAACTAAAAATAATTTTTATTAATTAATTACTAATTCATATTAAAAATAGTAATATTAATTTGAAATATTAATATTTTTTATTATTTTATTATAAAATGCTTGACGCTTTTATTAGTTTTGTATATTTGTCTCCAAATTATTAAATAAAATTATCAAATTGGTGAAAGATCTTGAAAGATAAAATTGATATAAATGAAACAAGCTATGATGAGCAAGAGGCTTTAAAGTTCCACTCCGAAGGAAGGCCAGGTAAAATAGAAATTAATGCTACTAAGCCAATGGCAACGCAAAGGGATTTAGCTTTAGCATATTCACCAGGCGTTGCGGCTCCTGTATTAGCAATATCTGATAATCCTGATAGCGCATATGATTATACTGCTAAAGGGAATCTTGTTGCTGTTATATCTAATGGCTCTGCAATTCTTGGTTTAGGTGATCTTGGTCCTTTAGCCTCTAAACCGGTGATGGAAGGTAAGGCGGTTTTATTTAAAAGATTTGCAGATGTTGACTCTATTGATATTGAAATTAATGAAAAAGATCCTGACAAAATTTCAGATATTATTGCAAGTCTTGAGCCATCTTTTGGAGGTATAAATCTTGAAGACATAAGTGCGCCAGATTGTTTTATAATTGAGAGCAAATTAAGAGAAAAATTAAATATACCTGTTTTTCATGATGATCAACATGGTACTGCAATTATATCAGCCGCTGGAATTATTAACGCACTTGATCTTACCGGTAAAAATATTGCTGACATGAAGGTTGTTATTAATGGAGCTGGGGCTGCTGGGATTGCATGTCTAGAGCTATTAAAGGCGATGGGATTGCCTCATGATAATGCGGTTCTTTGCGACTCAAAAGGGCCAATTTATATTGGTAGAGAAGATAATATTAACCAATGGAAATCAGCTCATGCTATACAAACAAAGGAGCGAACCCTTGCAGATGCGGTTAAGGGTTCTGATATTTTCCTTGGTTTATCAGTTAAAGGAGCCTTAACTCCTGAAATGATTAAAACTATGAATAAAAATCCAATAATATTCGCCATGGCAAATCCTGATCCTGAAATTGATCCTAAAATTGCAAAAGAATTAAGACCTGATTGCATAATGGCAACAGGAAGATCTGATTATGCAAATCAAGTAAATAATGTTTTAGGATTTCCTTATATTTTTCGTGGCGCACTTGATGTCAGGGCAACAACAATTAATGAAGATATGAAAATTGCCTGTGCAGAATCGCTAGCAAAGCTAGCTCGTGAAGATGTACCGGATGAAGTTGCTGCCGCTTATTCTGGGGCAAGACCAAGATACGGTCCTGAATATATCATACCTGCGCCTTTTGACCCAAGATTGATAAGAGATATTCCGCCTGCAGTTGCAAAAGCGGCTATGAAATCAGGCGTTGCTAGATTACCAATTGTAGATGAAGACGCCTATAAAAATAGATTATCAGCAAGACTTGACCCAACTGCAGATATAATGCAACCAATTTTTTCTAAAGCTAAAAGACTTATGAAAAGAGTTGTTTTTGCTGAAGGTGAAGAAGAAAAAATAATTAGAGCTGCGCTAAACTTTAGAGAGCTTGGCCTTGGAATACCTGTGCTAGTTGGTAGACAGGAGAAAATTGAAGATACGCTCAAGAAGATAGGTTTAAGACCTGATACAGATATAGAAATAGTTAATTCGAAAGACTCCGATAAATCTGAAGAGTATGCAGACTTCTTGTATAAAAGACTTCAGAGAAAGGGATATTTAAGAAGAGATTGCCTAAGAATGGTTAATAATGATCGAAATATATTTTCATCCTGCATGACCTCTCTAGGTCATGCGGATGCTATGATTACAGGAACAACGAGAAATTATTCACTTGCGCTTGAGGATATAACTCAAGTGATTGATCCAATAAACAATAAAAGAATTGTAGGAATTTCTGCAATGGTTTCTGGGCCTAGGACAGTATTAGTTGCGGATACAAATGTTCATGACATGCCATCAGCTGAAGAAATTGCTGATATTGCTGAAGCTGGTGCTGAATTAGCAAGGAGGCTTGGATTTGTTCCCAGAGTTGCTTTACTGGCTTACTCATCTTTTGGTTATCCTGAAGGAGAAAGGTCAACATTTATGAGAGAGGCTGTTGATATCCTTGATAAAAGAAATACCAATTTTGAGTACGATGGCGAAATGGCGGCTGATGTCGCGCTTAACCCAAAAGCTATGGAGCTCTATCCTTTCTGTAGATTATCAGGGCCAGCAAATGTTTTAATTATGCCTGCAATTCATTCTGCATCTATCTCAACTAAGCTACTTCAAGAGCTTGGTGGATCTAATTTAGTTGGCCCAATGCTAGTTGGATTATCAAAGCCGATACAGATAATACCTACCGGGTCTAGAGTTTCAGAAATAATTAATCTTGCCGCCATAGCAGCTTGTGATCTTGGAAGATAAAACTACTTAAGTCCCTCAGCATACTTCCAAAACATTTCTGGTATATCTGAACCGCCTAGATTTTTTATCTGTCTGACACCAGTTGGACATGTTACATTTATTTCAGTTAAATATTTGCCTATAACATCAATCCCTACAAAAACTAAATTCATCTCTTGAAGGATGGGTTTGATAGCCTTGCATATTTTCATGTCACTCTGAGTTAATTCAGATAGCTGTGGAATTCCTCCAACACCAAGATTTGATCTGAACTCACCCTTTGCAGGTATTCTGTTTAAACAACCAACAGGCTCACCATTTAAAAGAATTATCCTTTTATCACCATTTTCAACTTCCGGTAAAAAAGGCTGGACCATTATTGGCTCTTCTTGGTCTTTTATGAATTTCTCTATTTTTATGAATATATCTTTACTATTCTGTAACCTTATTATCCCTTCTCCACCTTTTCCATAAAGAGGTTTTAAAACAATGTCTTTATGAATTTTTTGAAAATTTAAAATAGCATCAGCATCTAGGGAAATTAGAGTTTCTGGCATTAAATCTTCAAAAAAAGTTACTAATAATTTTTCGGGAGCATTTCTAACACTTATTGGATTATTTATTATACGGGTATTTTTTGGAAGATGTTCAAGTAGGTGAGTATATGTAATATAATTCATATTGAAAGGTGGCTCCTGTCTCATCAAAACAAAATCTATATCTAGAAAATCGGTTTCAAATGGTTTGCCAAGAGTAAAGTGATTATCCTCATCATCCATAACTTGAAGTGGCTCAATAAGAGATGTTGTCTTGCCATTTTTATATGTAAGCTTATCTGGGGTATAATGAAATATTTTATGTCCTCTTTTCTGAGCTTCCAAACATAATGCAAATGTAGTATCGCCGCTTATTGATAGAGTTTCGATATGATCCATCTGAAAAGCTACATTAAGACTCATCTTCTTTTCCTTTTAACTTTAGAGCTGCATTATATACTTCTTTTCTTGAGAAATTGGTATATTTAGATATTTCTTTTGCGGCATCCGAAAGTGACATTGATTTAAGGGCATCCTCTAAAATAAACTCTAAATTTTGAGGCTTATCTGAGTTAATATTACCCTCAACAATAATAATTATTTCACCCTTAATATTTTCTCTTAAAGATAGCTCCTTGATCACTTCAGTAATTTTAGATGTAATAATTTCCTCAAATTTTTTAGTGAGCTCCCTGCAAATAGAAATCTTTCTATTACCAAAAATCTCTAATATTGTTTCTAAAGTTTTAATAATCCTGTTTGAGCTCTCAAAAAAAATCAAAGTTGATTTAATATTTTTTAATTCTTCTAAATAATCTTTCTTTGCCTTTACTTTAACAGGCAAAAATCCTGAAAAAAAGAATTTATCTGATGGAAGACCAGATAAAGTTATTGCTGCTATAGGAGAAGATGGACCTGGACATGAGGTAACTCTCAAGTTTCTCTTTTTTAACTCTTTGACTAATTTATAACCAGGGTCTGAAATAAGGGGAGTGCCGGCATCTGAGACAAGAGAGACATTTTTCCCATTTTCAATTTCGTCAATTATAAATTTTCTAGTTTTTACATCACTGTGCTCATGATAAGACATCAATTTATTTTTTATATTGTAATGATTTAAAAGCTTAATAGTTGTCCTTGTGTCTTCACAAAAAATTAAATCTGAGGATTCAAGCTCTTCAAGGGCACGAATAGTTATATCTTTTAAATTTCCAATAGGTAAAGAAATTATAGTTAATCTTCCCTCATTATTATCCTTCAATCAATAGCTCCTTTGAGAATAATTTGAAAGCATGGTTTCTGTGAGAAATGCTGTGTTTAAATTGTGGATCCATTTCACCAAATGTACTCTCATAGCCTAATGGAATAAAGATAGGATCATAACCAAAACCATTTTTTCCCCGAGGGGGAAATGAAAGTGTCCCATCCACCCTTCCTTTGTAAATTCTATAATCACCGTCAGGCCAAGATACTGCTAATACACAAATAAAATAAGCTGAATAATCGGTTGCTTCTATTTTTAAGAGACTTTCTTGAATCTTATTTGCTGCATATAAAAAATCTTTTTTTGGACCAGCCCATCTTGCTGAATAAATACCTGGTTCTCCATTTAGGGCATTAACACAAAGGCCAGAATCATCTGAAATAGATACAGTTTTTGAAAGCGTTGAAGTTACAGATGCTTTTATAAGGGCGTTTTCTTCAAAACTTGAACCATTCTCTTCTGGCTCATCAATTCCTAGATCACTAGAGGACAATATTTTAAGATCATAATTCTTCAACAGATCTTTAATTTCTGAGACCTTTCCTTCATTATGACTTGCTATGATAATGTCTTCATTATTAATTTTTTTTTTCATCTAAGTTTCAAATACTTTTTTTTGAATATTATTTATTTCTACAATTCCCTTTTGAGCAAGATTATAAAGCTCAGAGTACTTCTCTTGAGAGAAAGGAATAGTTTCAGCAGTTGCCTGAACCTCGACGATTCCTCCATAATCGGTTAAAACAAAATTAGCATCTGCTTCAGCTTTTGAGTCCTCATCATAATCAAGGTCTAGAATTGAAACATTTTCATAAATTCCACAAGAAACCGCACCAATACATCCAATAATTGGGTCTGTTAATAAATCTCTTGAGCTTAAAAGATTATTAATTGACTGCCTCAGTGCTACCCAAGCCCCAGAAATTGAAGCTGTTCTTGTACCACCATCAGCTTGAATCACATCACAATCAATATTAATTTGATATTCACCTAATTTTTTTAAATCAATTATAGATCTTAAGGATCTACCTATTAATCTTTGTATTTCTTGTGTTCTTCCGCTTTGTTTTCCATGCGAGGACTCTCTTCTCATCCTTTCTGAAGTTGACCTAGGTAACATGCCATATTCTGCTGTAACCCATCCACTTCCAGAATTTCTTAGCCAAGGAGGGACCCTATTTTCAACTGATGCAGTGCATAATACATGAGTATCACCAAATTTTATCAAACAAGAACCTTCAGCATGTTTAGAAATCCCCAAATCAATTTCTATCTTTCTAAGTTCGTCATAGTTTCTTCCAGAGGGTCTTTTCATATTTTATCTCAAAAAAATTAACATTTATTTTTATTTATGGGTTGAAAAACAATTCTATATATCACACATAACACAATATAATACACAATATAACGTTATGAATTTCAACTTAGTTATTTTAAAGGATATTTATTAGGGGTAAAAAATGGAAGAAGAAAAAGAAGATCAAGAAAGTAATGCAGAAGACAAATTAGAATCAAATGAAACCGAAGCTGAGGATTCGCCCAAGGAAATTTCTTTAGAAGACAAAGTTAAAGAACTAGAAGATAAAATTTTAAGATCAGCTGCTGAGGTTGAAAATATTAGAAAACGTTCAGAGAAAGAGAGAGCTGAAGCTTATAAAATAGGCATAAGTCTTTTCGTAAAAGATTTTGTTCCTGTATTAGATAATATTGAAAGAGCGCTTTCAACCCTTAAAGATACAGATGATGTAAATTACGAGTCTTTTGTAGAAGGCATTTCTGCTACTGAAAAAGATATAATAAGTTTACTTGAAAAACATGGTATACAACAAATTAATCCTATAAATGAAAAATTTGATCCTCTTTTTCATGAAGCGCTATTTGAGGCAGAATCAGATGAGCACGAACCTGGTTTTGTAACGCAAGTAATTGAAGTTGGCTACGCAATCGATAAAAGGCTTATTAGGGCTGCAAAAGTAGGGGTTTCCTCAAAAAAATAATTTTTCAAAAATACTCTTGTAAGTAGAAAAAGAGTAACCATATAAGCAAAGTATTAAATTTATATCCAAACAAAAGGGAGTATTGTCATGGGTAGAGTTATAGGTATCGACTTAGGAACAACAAATAGCTGCGTTTCTATAATGGAAGGATCGCAGCCAAAAGTTTTAGAAAATGCCG
>Ga0207993_1000721_pt1 | contig 12933 bp, 11 predicted proteins | sample ETN01SmetaG_2_FD_185791 | JGI IMG/M metagenome (GOLD analysis project Ga0207993, IMG submission 185791) | Marine microbial and viral communities from oxygen minimum zone, Eastern Pacific Ocean - ETNP2014F12-01SV265 (SPAdes) (version 2) | ecosystem: Environmental > Aquatic > Marine > Oceanic ...
GAATTCGTGACTTCCATTCCAAATTCAGTAAAATCCCTCGCAAAATAAAAATACTATGAATGAAATAATTGTTCAAAAATTTGGAGGCACTTCTGTTGGATCGGTAGAAAGGATCGATGCTGTAGCTGAAATAATTAAAAAAGCATCTCAATCAAATAGAATTGTAGTTGTTGTATCGGCTATGGCGGGAGAAACAAATAAGCTGGTTAACCTAGCAAAAAATTTTAGCGATAATCCTAATAAAAGAGAGTTTGACGCTTTAGTTGCAACAGGTGAAACAGTAAGCTCTGCTTTGTTAGCTATGGCCTTGCATTCAAAAGGTCTCAAAGCTAAATCTTATTCCGCGTCCCAAATTTCTATGCGAACTACTGATTCATTTTCAAAAGCCAAAATTCTTGATGTTGATGCAAAAAAAATTCTAGAAGTTTTAGATGACGATACCATTCCAATTATCACTGGGTTTCAGGGTATTACCGAAGCTGGAGATATAACAACTTTAGGAAGAGGTGGCTCAGATACAACAGCTGTTGCTATTGCTGCACAAGTTAAGGCAAAAAGATGTGATATTTATACAGATGTTGATGGTATATATACCACTGACCCAAAAATTGTTCCGAATGCAAAAAAATTAGATTCTATTACAATGGAAGAAATGCTTGAGCTTGCCGGACAAGGTGCAAAAGTTATGCAAACTAGAGCTGTAGAGTTTGCTAATAAATATAAAGTTCCTGTGAGAGTTTTATCAAGTTTTAATGATGGTAAAGGAACATTAATTTCGTTAAAGGAAGATACTATGGAAAATGCGTTAGTCTCAGGAATAGCTTCTCAAAAGAATCAGGTTAAATTTACCCTTCATGGAGTAGGAGATATTCCAGGAACTGCTTTTAAAATTCTAGGACCAATAAGTGATGCTGAAGTTGAGGTGGATGTTATTGTTCAAAATGTTAGTGTTGATGGGAAGACAGATTTTACATTTACGGTTTCTTCTGAAGATCAAGAAACAGTGAATAAAGTAATTCAAGAAATGAAAGATAATGTTGAATATAGGGAATTGATAGTAAATTCAGATATTGCAAAAGTTTCTATTGTTGGTGTTGGTATGAGATCACAGGCTGGTGTTGCAAGTCGAGCCTTCAAAGCTCTTTCAGAAAACGATGTTAATATACAAATAATTTGTACTTCTGAAATTAAAATCACAATGGTTGTCGATGAATCATTAGTTGAGAAAGCCATAGAAGTTCTTCATGAGGAGTTTGAACTAGATAAATAAATGTATGACTTGATTCTTAAAAATTGCACTGTTGTAAATGAAAATCAGATCATTGAATCTGATATAGCAATTAAAAATAACCGAATTGAGTTAATTTCAAGCTCTATAGAAGACGAATCAAAAGAAACAGTTGATATTCATGGAAGATACGTGATACCTGGTTTAATTGATGATCAAGTACACTTTAGAGAACCTGGATTAACCCATAAGGGTGATATTGCAACTGAATCAAAAGCAGGACTAGCAGGAGGAGTTACAAGCTTTTTTGAGATGCCAAATGTTAATCCAACAACTACAACAAATGAGAATCTAACCAAAAAATTTGAACTTGCCAGCAAAAGGGCTTTATCAAATTATTCTTTTCATCTCGGAGCTAGTAATACCAATATAGAAGAAATTAAAAAAGTTGATATTAATCAAGCTTCTGCATTAAAAGTGTTTATGGGAGCATCTTTTGGAGAGATGTTGGTTGATGATATAGATGCGCTTGATGATATTTTTAATCATTCACCATTAATTGTAGTCACTCATTGCGAAGATCAAAAAAGAGTAAAAGAAAATGAAGAACTATTTTTCAATAAACATGGAGATAATTTATCTGCTCAACATCATCACTTAATTAGAGATGTTGAAAGTTGCTACTTATCAAGTTCATTAGCAGTTGATTTAGCAAAAAAATATGATGCAGATCTTCATGTTTTTCATTTAACTACTGAAAAAGAAATGGAGCTTTTTACAGCTGGAAAAGTAGATGGCAAAAAAATTACAGCCGAAGTGTGTGTTCATCATATGTATTTTAATGAATCACGTTATGCTGATCTTGGAAATCAGATTAAATGTAATCCATCGATTAAATTTGAATCAGATAGGCTAGCTCTTATAGATGCTTTACTAAAAGATAAGATAGATATTATTGCAACAGATCATGCTCCACATACTTGGGATGAAAAAAACCAAACTTATTCAAAGGCACCTGCTGGATTGCCGCTTGTTCAACATGGAATGCAGATACTTATGGATTTTTATCATCAAGATATTCTTTCACTTGAAACTATAGTTCAGAAAACTAGCCATAATGTCGCAAATAGATTCCAAGTTAAAGATAGAGGCTATATTAGAGAAGGATATTATGCAGACTTGGCTGTATTAGATATTGATAAACCTTATACGGTTTCTGATGATAATATTTTATATAAATGCGGATGGTCTCCTTTTAATGGACATACATTCCAATCATCAATATTTATGACAATTGTTAATGGGAATATTGCTTTTAGAAATGGTCAAGTAGAAGAAAATTTACCTTTTGGTATGCAAATAGAATTCAATAGATAAATTAGTTATCTTTATAATTTCAAAGAGTTATAATCCGTTTTTTTATATACAAATAGGAGAGTTGGCTGAGTGGTCGAAAGCGCCTCCCTGCTAAGGAGGTAACTGGGCAACTGGTTCGAGGGTTCGAATCCCTCACTCTCCGCCAGATATATGGTTTAATAAATTATGAGCAATGAAGTAGTTAAAAATTTTTTAGATGGATTTTCTATAGAGGTCACGCCCAGAGCAGCTTCAAAAATAGATAATTTTGCTGATTTAATTCCTAAAGGAACCTTAATCTACATTGCGCATATCGAAGGAACACCAATTGAAGATATGTCATCTACTGCTAAAAAAATAAATGAACAAGGTTTTAAACCAATGCCACATTTTCCTGCTCGAATAATTAAAGACAAGAATGTTCTTCAAGATTGGATTTCAAGATATCAAAATGAGGCTGATGTAAAAAATGCGTTATTGATTGCTGGTGGGGCAAACAAACCTTACGGTGATTATGATTCCTCAATTCAACTAATTGAATCTGAGCTTTTTGATAAAGCAAATTTTCAAAATCTTCATATTGCTGGTCATCCGGAGGGTAGTACTGACATAGATCCTGATGGTACAACAAAGAATGTCGATGAAGCCTTATCCTGGAAAAATGAGTTTAGCAAAAGAACTGATGCAGAGATGGCAATAACTACACAGTTTTGTTTTGATTCTAAAACAGTAATAGAGTGGGCGAATAGTATTAAAAATAATGGCATAGATATCCCTATTCATATTGGTATAGCCGGACCAGCTAAACTTCAAACACTTATAAAATATTCTATAGAATGTGGAGTAGGAGCCTCCATAAAGATCCTTCAAAAACGTGCCTTAGATTTAACAAAGCTTTTACTTCCATATAAGCCAACTTCTATCATAAGAGAGTTAGCAGAATATAAATCAATTAATTCTGACTTTAATATTGAAAAAGTTCACTTTTTTCCGCTTGGTGGAATAAAGCAAGTCAGTAAATTTGTAAAAGAGAACTAAACCGTATTTATATATAGAACCTTTATATAATTAAAAATAATACTTTAAATTTTAATGTATTATTTATAGTCATATTTAATTTTAATAGAGGAGAAATTATATGGAAATGGAAATATGGAATGTTTGGGCAACAAATAGAATTCCAGGAGCAATTGGAGGTCTTACAACTATAATTGCAATATGGGTTGCAGCTAGATTTTCAAGTGTTGCTTCTGAACAATCAGAGGAAAATAAAACTGTATTCGGTAAAGTGCTACTTACTTTGTTTGGCGGATCTGTAATTTTATGGGGTATTCAAATAAATTTAATGGCACAAGCTAATTGGTCTATAACAGCTAATGCATTTAAATCAATGAATGAGGCTGGAATGGAAGTAAGCGATGGCGCTATGAGATTTGCAGAGACATGGGGCGGTGAACCAAGCTTACTTAATCAACCTGTAGCAATAGTTTTCTTTTTGACGGCTTTTTTAATTATTCTTTTCCCAATTTGGTTTAAGAAGTAAGCGTTGAAATATTGAATCTATAAGGAGGGGCAACCCTCCTTTTTTTAGAACAATTCAGTAAGCATACATCGAGCAGAACCACCACCATATTTTTCTATAGTGGGAATATCTGAATGTATTATTTCTTTGTAATATTTTAATAATGTATCAACTTGATTTTGACTAAGCGCATTGTAAGCAGTTGAAGATATAATTAAAAATAACTCATTTTCATTATTTTTTGCCTCGATACCATTACCACAAAAACTTAAAATTTGATCACTAGTTAACTCTAGAATATCGTGATGACGATGTACTTTTTGTTTTACCAATTCAACATATTCTGAATTGATAACATCAAAACAAATAGCAATAAGATTAGTTCCAACATACATCAAGACATCAGTATGATATATGGCATCGCCTGTATGACTTGTTGTTTCAAACATAACAAGTTCATAGTTATTTTTATCACACCAAAGTTGAAGTTGCTCTTTATTTGTTCTTGGAGATATACCCGCATAGACACATCTATTAACTCTATCAAAGACCATGCTACTAGTTGATTCAAGAAAGATATTTTGATTTTCAAGATCTGACATATCGCTTGTTAGTTGATATGTTTTTTTAAGATGCTCAATCATTTCAGGTTTTTTTTCAAGCCTTCTGTTGGGGGCCATCATGCTAAATATTTGCATAGTCTTATCTTCAAAAGTAATAAACCAATTAGGAAATATATGATCAGGACAATCGCTTGAACCTTTTAAAGAAGTAACTTTTATACCTCTTTTTTCAATAGAATTTTTTAGCCCATGAAATTCTTTTAAAGCTTGTTCTGCAATTTTATCAGCAACCTCATCTACTTCTTTTACTTGATAATGGTTTGATGATGCTGTTTGTTCATTACTATAAAATGATTCGGGTTCGATCATAAAGAGATGAGAAGTTGATTGATTAGTCATTTGCTCCCTTGCTGATATAAACAATGTGGTTAAAATACACTTATGTCATCAAGTTTACAAGACGAATATATAAGAAAAGAATCATTATATGGTGCTAAAAATTATTCACCATTGTCCGTTGTTTTAAAAGAAGGCAAGGGTTCTTTTTTGTGGGATGTTGATGGAAATAAATATCTTGATATGGTCTCGGCATATTCAGCTGTAAGTCATGGACACTCTCATCCAGAATTAATAAAAACGGTTCAGGATCAGGTTAGTAAATTGGCAATAACTTCTAGAGCATTTTATACAGAACCATTTAGTGAATTTTTAGAGGAGCTAACAGAAGTCTCAGGGTTTGAAAATATATTAACAATGAATACTGGTGCAGAGGCAGTTGAAACAGCAATAAAAGCTGCTAGAAGATGGGGATATTTTACTAAAGGAATAAAAGATAATAAGGCAGAAATTATTGTCGCAGATGGTAATTTCCATGGAAGAACAACCACTATTGTTGGGTTCTCCTCTGAGGATTCATACAGGCATGGCTTTGGACCATTTAGTGATGGATTTGTTGAAGCAAAATATTGTTGGTCTGAATGTGGTATTGAAGAATCAATAAAGTCTTTTGAAAGCAAAATCAATGAAAATACTTGCGCAATTCTTATTGAACCTATTCAAGGTGAGGCTGGTATTAGAGTCCCTGAAGATGGTTGGCTTAAAGAGATTAGAGAGCTTTGCACAAAGAATAATATTTTATTAATTCTTGATGAAATTCAGTCTGGTCTTGGCAGAACTGGAAAATTATTTGCATATGAGCATGAAGAAATAAAACCTGATGGGCTTATTCTTGGTAAAGCACTTGGAGGTGCAATGCTACCAATTTCAGCATTCTTGAGTTCTAAAGAAATTATGGATCATTTTAATGCAGGTTCACATGGTTCTACTTTTGGAGGAAATCCCCTGGCAACAAAAGTTGCGAGTAGGGCATTACAGCTTTTATATGAAGATAATTTAATTGAAAACAGTGCTGTTTTAGGAGAGTATTTCAAATCAAAACTCAGGGCTATAAATAATAAAATTATTAAAGATGTCAGAGGAAAAGGACTATGGATTGGAATGGAACTTAATGAGTCAGAAGTCAATGCAAAAGATTTATGTTTAATGCTTCTTAATGAAGGTCTTTTATGCAAGGAAACTCACAAAACAGTAATTAGGTTTGCACCACCCCTAATGATTTCAAAAGAAGATTTAGATTGGGCTATAGAAAAGATAACCAAAGTAATACAAGCAATTTAATGATTCGTAATTCTAATTTTGAAAAATTAGTTTTTGAACAAATAGATCAAATCCCATATGGGGAAACAAGATCTTATAAAGATATAGCAAGGGCTATCGGGAAGCCTAAATCATATAGAGCAGTTGCAAATGCTTGTGGTAAAAATCCTATTCCAATAGTTCGACCATGTCATAGAGTTATTTGTTCAAATGGTAATTTAGGAGGTTATAGCGCCCCTGGAGGCATTAAGCTAAAACAAAACTTATTGAAGATAGAATCTCTATAAGTCTTAAATACTATTATTTACTTTCAAAAAAATTATTTACCTTAAAGAAAATTAGATCAAAGTGATCTGACTTAAATTTATTCTTTTTGCTATATGCTAAAACATCTTTTAAAGCAGAAAAAATTGCTGCCTTTGAAACTTCGTCATAAGATCCTTCATTAAATCCTTCAATCAAAAATTCAACGTATGTTGACTGTAAATTCTTTTTGAAGGTGTCTGGCTCTTCACCTGTTATAAAGATAGCTGAGTTTAGATCACTTAAAACTTCGTCAGGCATATATTGGTTGCCATATAGGGAGCTATTAACCAGCCTTTTCATAACAGCTGGATGTAATATATTACGAAGAATATTACTTTGGCTTGCTAATACAATTTCATGAAAGTCTGGATCATTATTATCACCAAATGATGCATAGTAACTAACGGAATCTCTTTCAAAAACTAAGTTAGCAAGTATTTTTGGATCATAATTCATTGCTCCATTAGAAAAAACTTCTTTTTTAAGAAGTTCAAAAGCTTGCTTTTGCTTTTTGTATGGAACTGGCTCTAAAGAAACAAATTCATCTTGACTTGATGCAATTTTATTTATGTATACTCCACCAATTTGTTGAGCTACTGTTTCTAAAAATCTACCTTTTGTTCTAAATAATCTATAAAAAGAATTTGTATAATTATTAAAACCTTCTTCGTCAGAAAATATTTCTGGTAATTCATTTATTTTTTGATCAACAATCTTAACAATATCTTCTGCGTAACTAATTGGATCATTACTCATATCATATCTTTTTGTTCTAGGATCAATATTGTTACCAGGATATGACATAGCATCATCATCAGTACCAAAAGTTAATTCTCTCTTTACAGATTGTCGAAGTAATTCTGTGCGCTCCTCATCAGATAAATTTGGAGTATATCCAAACTTAATCGCCCATTTATCGTAGACACCAGGTACAGTTGAAAAATAAATACCTTGTTCAGTTCCCTCTGGTGCAATATTAATTGGATCGTAATCCATTACTGAGCTCATTAAAGTATTTCCAGTAATATTTTTGTCATGTATTTCTTTAGGACTATATAAATAACTTCCTCTAAAATTATGCCTAAGTCCCAAAACATGTCCCACTTCATGCAAAGTTAGATTTGTTATGTATTGCATCAACGGATCATTGTCTTCTGTATATCCGTAAAGTTTTCTATAGTTGTAGCCTAATTTAATAGCCAATAGTTTATTGACAACATCTCCTGAGATAATCTCACCTGTCAAAGGATTGCTGACACTGGGTCCAATTCCAAGAAGACTTCCATCTGGTTCTGATGACCATCTGACAACATTGTAATCATAGTCGGCAGCATCCCATTCTGCATCTTCTGGTTGAATTTTAGCAACTACCGCATTAATAAATCCTGCTTCTTCAAATGCAATATTCCAATTTTCTATACCAGCTACTACTGCAGGAATAATTTCTTTTGGCGTGGTATTTTCAACCCAAAAAACTATTGGTTCTTCTGGCTCAGACATTTCTGCATCAGGATTTTTTTTAATAAGTCTCCATTTATTGATTAAAGCAAAATTTGGGAAATTGTCGTAAGAAGTTAAATCAGTAGACTTATTAACAAAATAACCAATTCTGTGGTCATTAACCCTTGGTTCAAACCTATCATCCGGCATCTTAATAAAGATATGTCTTCCTGTGACTGACAAATATCTAGGATCTGTAACAGCTGAGACTGAAAAGGCGCCTGTGTTTGGCATAGTGTTTTCAAATGCAAATGTAACTTCAAATGCGGTATTAGTCTCATTATTGAAAACATTTTTGACAAAAGTTTTTGATTCGTCTGGTCTGCCATAGTTAACAGTTACATATTCTTTGTATTCACTTGGAACATAACTTATAGAATCCATTTTTTCTGATAATAAAATGCTATTTACGTTTATTAACACAGAACCATCTGTCCTTGCTGAGGGTTTAAAAACTTCAACAAAGGCTTCGGTAATGTTAGTAATTGAAGATTTTGCAATATTATTGGTTTCATCGCCTTTGATATAAGCAGTATTAATTTGATACAGACCAATATTTTCCTTTTTAAAATTTCTAAATTCGAGTACCTTGCCATCAGATGGAAGCCCTCCAGTAAGAGTACTCCCTTGAGGCGCATTCATTACATATGAAAAATATAAAAATTGTGAGTTAAGATCTTCTTCATCAAGTTTCAAAAAATAATTAGAACCATCATCATTTGTATATATTTTCATGAATCCATCAATTGCGCTTAGTTCTTCATCTTCAATAAACTCATCAATAGTTTTCATAAAATCTTTTTCACAATTTTTAGCATCTTTCATGCTTTCTGCCTGCTTCAAGCATTCTTCAAGATTTTCTGGTGGAAGTTCTTCTTCACTTTCTTCAGCAGTCAATTCATCTGAGATATCATCATTTTCTTTTTTTTCTATTTGAGAATAAGAATTAAGGTTATTGCTTCCAAAGCAGAAAACAAAAGTTAATATAAATAATGAAAATATGTGTAAAGATTTTTTATTAAACATTTTTTTGTCCTTTTAAAAATAGCCTGTAATTCTATCTCAATATGTAAGTTACTGGTAGTATATAGGCATGAAAGACTCATACGCATTAATAACAGGAGCTTCTTCCGGAATTGGGTTGGAGATTGCTAAAGACTTAGCAAAAAGAGGATACAACTTAATTCTTACTGCACGAAGGACAGACTTATTAGAAAGCCTTTCAAAAGAAATAACTGATGAAAATGATATTCATGTAGATTTTATTTCTAAAGATCTAAGTCAATATGAAGCACCTGCAGAAATTTTTAAATTTTGTGAGTCTAAAAATTATAAAGTTGATATTTTAGTTAATAATGCAGGATATGGAATTAAGACCTCATTTCATGAAACAAGCATTGATGATGAAGAAGCATTTATAAGAGTATTAGGCACCTCAGTAATTATGCTTACAAAACTATTTATTCCTAAAATGTTGGAATATGGCGGAGGAAAAATAATGATTGTTTCATCTGTTGCATCTTTCGCTCCACCATCTGCAATTCAACCATTATATGGACCCATTAAAACATTTATGAACAGATTCAGTGACGGAATTAATATTAACTATAAACGAAAGGGGATTACTTCTACTGCAGTTTGTCCTGGCTTTACAACAACAGGATTTCATACAGCAAGTGGTGTGCAAGAAGAGATGGATAGGGTACCTCGATTTATGGTTTTCCCTGCATCTAGAGTTGCAAAAGAAGGAGTTGAAGCAATGTTCGCAGGAAAAAGTATTTTTATTCCGACAAAAACATATAGAGTTATAGTCTTCTTAACAACAAACCTGCCTCAATTTCTCTTGAGGTTTATTTCTAATATGCTTGCTCCAGGAAGATACGACAGAAATTAATTAATACCCAAAACTGAATCAGATACGAATGGATTATTAAGTCTTTCTGCTTTAAATGTAGAAACCGGACCATGGCCAGGAATAAAATCTATATCATTGCCTAGTGGCCATAACTTATTTTTTACAGAATTAATAAGTTGATCAAAATTACCACCAGGTAAGTCTGTTCTTCCAATTGAACCATTGAATAAGACATCTCCAACAATAGCTAAGTTACTTTCTTTGTGAAAGAAAATAATATGTCCTGGCGTATGTCCAGGACAAAAATAAACATCTAACCTTTCATCGCCAACAAAAACTTCATCTCCTTCATCAAACCATTTATTTGGATAACAATTTTTTGAAGGCATACCAAACATCTCACCTTGACTTTGAAGTGAGTCTAATAAAAACTTATCTTCAACATGAGGACCATGTATCTCGATTTTTAAAATCTCAGATAATTCTGTTGCTCCACCGGCATGATCAATATGACCATGAGTTAATAAAATCTTTTCAGGGATCAGATTATTCTCCTTGGCTAAATTCATTAAGACATCGATATCACCACCAGGATCAACAATTGCACATTTTTTCGTTTCTGAACAATATAGGATAGAGGCATTTTGTTGAAATGGAGTTACAGATTGAATTAAAGATTTCAGCATTATTGTTTTACAATTACAAATTAAATTAATTATAAGTAATTAACATGAGCGAACCAACAAATGAATCGTACTTAAGTTTAAGAGTACCTTCTAATGAAAAAGATGAAAGATTTATATCAGGCATTAGTTCATCTTATGAGGCAGCAAAACTAAGAAGTGCATCAAAAGATTCAAAAGTTAACGAGTATCATTCTCCAGTAAAGTTCTCATGGAGAGAATTTTGGAAAACGATGCTGTATGAGAACCTACCACCAGTAATTTTTTCACCTATAGCAACCTTGTTTTTAGAAGGCTCGTTGAGTAGGGCGTGGCATGTAAGCCAAAACAGAATGCTTATTGCTGTTTCTACTAAACATCATTCTCTTGTGGATATTATTCAAACCTGGTTGGTCGTTTATCCAGGCTCATGGTTAATGAATGTTGGATTATATTTTGCTCTTTTTTCAGAAAAAGAATTAATAATGAATATTGATCCCTTTCATATGATTCTTGCATATTTATTACTTTTTATGAGAAGACTTATTATCTCAACAAAATATGGCTATTTTAGGCCAGAAGATACTGAAAGGTTATGTCTTCCTGCTCCAGACTGGGACAGAAATAAAACTAATAGGCGTTTAGTTGGCCAAGGCTGGCTTCAGCCGTGGTTATTTCCAGGATTGATTGAAGATGAATTAACAGTAGCTATGGATGAAAACGATATATGTCTTCAAGGCATTCCTATGGAAGTAGATAAAGAAACTGAAAAAAAACTCTTACAAGAAAGCTCAAGTGATCTCTTTCCTCAAAAAACAAGCGTTTCAAAAGAAAATGAAATTGCATCAGGCTTCATTCTTTTTAATATTATTAAATCTGTATATAACAGTCCGACAATGAAAAACTTTAGGACCATTCTATTCCTAACTATTTTATCTCTATCTGTAACACCATTTTTGGTTAAGTTTTTGTATGGAACGCCAATATTTGGAATGACAATGAATGAAAAAATAATATCATCTGCAACATTAATTGGATTATTTAATGGCTTTCAATTAATTATGTTCGGCTTGGTGTGTTCGATAGATTATGAAAGAAGGTATAGGTGCGCAAAAAAATTAGGAGACATGGTTTCTTTTCCAGGTTTAAATCTGAAACATCTGTTCAATTCATCTAATAAGCATAATATTTATGTTGATTTACAAAAAAGGTTAAATGTTTTTAGCTGGATGAACATGAGAAAAGTTCTTCGATCTTTTGGAGAAGCTTTTTATCTGCGCATACAAAGTTACACCTCAATATTAATATTTTATTCTTTATTTTGTGTTGCGATTTTGAATTTAATTGTATGGACTGAATTGAGACACCATATATCAACTATTTATTTAATATGCGTAGTTATTTTTTTTATATCATCTATAAGCTTATTTGCAATTTACAAAGCAATTAAACTTCAGTCTTTAAGTGCAGAACATAGAGACTTTATAAGAAATGAGTTATTCATAATTGAAGAGGAAATATGGGAATTAAAGCTTGATGGTGGAAGCGAAGATAGAATAACGGATCTTACAAGCGCTAAAGCTTTATTAGAACAAGTTGATGAATCTATTAACTATAAAGAACTTATTTATAAGCCAACAACTATTCTTGGTTATGCTGCAAATAATGGAGTAATTGGGTCCGTTTTAGGACTAGTTTTAACTGGTTGCTTATTTGCCGTCCAAGGTTTTGTGTCAACAGGAATAGAATACGATGTGGCTGGCTGGTTTAATTTTTGAATAAAAAGCTATAAAATAGGCATTTTTAACATTATTGGAATATTAAAATGAGTAAAAAAGTTTCTAAAGATGAGGCATTAAAGGCTGTAAAGACTATCACCAAAGAGATTTCTGAAAGCTCGCTTGAGAAAGAAGCGCTTGAAGCAGTTAGAACATTAATACTATGGGCTGGTGATGATCCAGAAAGAGAAGGTTTAATTGATACGCCAAAAAGAGTTGTAAAAGCATACAAAGAATTTTTTGCTGGTTACGATGAAGATCCTGAAGAAATATTAAGCAGAACTTTTGAAGAAGTTGAGGGCTATGATGATGCTGTTATAGTCAGAAACATAAGGGTAGAGTCTCACTGCGAACATCACATGGTTCCAATTGTAGGTGTTGCTCACATTGGCTATATTCCTAAGAAAAGAGTTGTTGGAATCAGCAAATTGGCTAGATTAGTAGATCTGTTTGGAAAAAGACTACAAACGCAAGAAACAATGACTGCACAAATTGCAGATACAATCG
>Ga0207993_1000727_pt1 | contig 12861 bp, 11 predicted proteins | sample ETN01SmetaG_2_FD_185791 | JGI IMG/M metagenome (GOLD analysis project Ga0207993, IMG submission 185791) | Marine microbial and viral communities from oxygen minimum zone, Eastern Pacific Ocean - ETNP2014F12-01SV265 (SPAdes) (version 2) | ecosystem: Environmental > Aquatic > Marine > Oceanic ...
GCCCCAAAATAAGGAAAGTAAGTACGAATAAAATCAATCGCAGCATTTCTAATAACATATGGGAAATTGGACATAACATTTAATAATTTGCCTAATTCGACTTGACGGTCACTGGAATGAGATTCCATAACTATTTTATAAATATGCTCCCGAACGTGTTGTGTAAAATCGGGTACGATGGTATCTTCACAATATTTACGTAAAATATCTGTAAATATACCAAGAGAATAAGCAAATACCACGGCTATAAGTAAATTTTTAGCTTTTTGTCCTGTTGTAAAAGAAGACATCAGTGCTGAAGAGTATTTAGGTATAAGAAAGAATGTAGAAAAAACTCCCAATAGAACTACGCATAAATATGCGATAATAGCAACTTTATTATTTTTAGAATAAGATGTGATTAACTCAGCTATCATAATCTATAGAAACAAATAATATTTCAAGTATTCTTTGGTATTTTAATTCCTGAGAATCTTGCTAATCTTCTTAGAGCACCATTTTTACATGTTAAGCAACCTTGTCGATTTCCAAATACTAACAATTTTTCTCTTGCTCTACTAACTAAAACACATGTTCTCTTCTTAGTTAGAAACATAGTTGGATTTGTTTTAACCAAACTGACTGCAACAACATCTGCTTCGTGACCTTGAACGGCGTCAAGTGTCATGACTCTAATATGTGGTAAATATTGGGAACATAATTTAGTTAATACTTCACATTGGCTCCGATACGGAGAAATAATCATAATAGAGTAATTCATAGGAATTGATGATAAAGTATTAATAATCATATGAGCTTCAACGTGATTTTCTTCAACTTCAACTCCATTGCTATGTATCCAATTAATCTCATCTTTAATGATTCTATTATGTGATAATATGAGAGGTTTATCCACGTAATATTCTTTGTTTAAAATCTTCATGATTTGATTAGGCATACGATATTGTTGAACTAATTGTACCGATTCACATTTTTCTTTAGCAATATCAAGAAATGATCTTTTCTCTTGATTTGGCTTATCATTATCTGGCCAATAAGGTGGTAACTGTTTAGGATCTCCAACAATGATTAGATTTGTTAAACTTCCACCAAGTTCATTAACAAAATGTTCTAAATAGAATCCTTGCCAACTCAATAAGGTTGATGATTCATCAATTATAATTGAGAAGGATATGTTATCAATATCTTTTAAGAAATTGGAGATTTGATGTAAAGAACCGAATGTAGAGAGTATAATATTACAATCTTCTTTGTATTTAGTTTCAGCGTCTTTATGTTTTTCAGATAAAGAGCTATATATCTCATTAATACTTGTGATAAGTTGGTTCATTTCGTTTAAAACATCAGTAATTTGTGATTTCTTTTTGGAGTTTCTAATATTAGCATTGTTAATCTGAAATTGTATGTAACCAATATTTCTCCATGAAAGTTGTTTATTAACATGTTTTGGCAAAGAATTATATAATAAGCGCTTAATCTTACGGGTTTTTTGCTCACAAGACTGCTCTAATTCATATATTTGCTGATAAGTATTAGTAACAACTGAGTGGTATCTTAGTTTGTTTTCAATCAAGTAATTTTTAGTAAAGTCACCAATATTATCAGAACCAAATGAAATAACTTGATTATATTTATTTGGATCCAGACGTTCTGCAACAGCATCTACTCCACGATTTTTTTCAGATATGACCAAGGTATAATGCTTTTCTTTGTTTAATGAAATGTTTTGTTGAATATAATCGAGCATGGTTGTAATAATAGAGGTTTTACCAGTTCCAGGTGGTCCTTCTACGATTTGTAGTGTTTTGAAGTAGTCTTTACTAAATACAGTCTGTTGTTCGCTATTCAAGTGTTGAATTAGCTGTTCCATATTTTTCTCAATTAAAGATTCATTTTCTTCCTCTTTTCCAAGTATTATTCTCAATGGTTTTGACAGAATTTGTTCTGATTCGATGTCATTCAACCAATTCCTAACCTGATTCTCTTTTGTAAAAGAGCTGTATCTGGTAATAATACCTTCAGTAATGTTTTGAATCTTTTTAGAACCACGTATATCTATGATACCATTGCCTCTATGTAGACTTGTATAGACTGACTTATCATCCTTAATTTGAAAATAAGAGCATGATAAGTTATATTCAATGTTTTTAACCAGTTTTTCAGGTAAATCTTCATTAGTAGTAGATTCAACATTGATTCTCCAGTTTTCTTGATTTTTAACAATAGAAATCTTTATATTTTCAGGTATTTGTTCGAAATTTGGAAATTGCCTTTTTAGCTTTATACATTCTTCTAATTCGTTTCTAACAGAATCTAATATTTCTTCTGATTTGTTTTCTTTAGAATCAACATAATCTTCCTCATAAACAAGAGTAGATAAGTCCATAGCCTCGCCCGTTATAGGGGACTTATGGTATTTTCTTATATATTTCATAAGAGCTGAGCGCTCATAGGGTATTCCATCGGGTGCTATAACCGATTCTATAATATCCTTTTTAGTCAAAGGACATTGTATTGCAGTAGTCATATAGCAATTATATTATAATATGTGGGAAAACTTATATACTTTTGAGAGAAATAAGATACTGTTTTTTCAGTAACAAATATTCATTTTTTTGAATTAGATATAGAAATATGGTTTATTCTGATTAAGTTGGATGTATTAGAGTAAAATAGTAAAATACTGATTATCTCAAAAATCTCAAAATCTCATTTTAGCTCGTTTTTTTTTGATTTTCTTCAGTCATAATCTTCTTTTTTAGTATCTCTCTTTATTTTTTTTTTGAGAAAATGAGAAGAGAAAAAAAGAAGAAGAGATTTTTTTTTTAAGAGTTTAAAAAATAAAAACAAAAAAGTAAGGTACACAAAAACCCTCTAAGAAATCAAAAATGTCTGGATAACAAGAAAACACAAATAGATGAAAGAATTTGTCAAAAATATGAAGAAAACATGTTTCTGGAAGAATTAGCATTATATGAGGAAATCTATATTTGGGTTAAAATGGAGTTGAAAAAAAAAATAGTTTCAAAAAAAAATTATCTTCTCCATCTAATTTTGAGTCTCATTTTTGGGTTTCAAAAATCAATTATTATACTAATAGATGTTGGTATATGAGAATAAATTGGTAAAAAAATGAGCTAAAATGAGAAAATGGTTATGTTTTTGTTTTCTGCGCTTTCGATAGTTGATGGAGATGAACTCCTAAAGCACATAGAAGTTTTTTCTTTTCTTTTTTACTTTCATTTGACAAGTCCGTATCTGGACTATTTATTACCATATTAATGAAATCTTTATGTGCACTTAATCTTTCTCTATTTTTGGGGGTAATATTATCACCATATGAGTCTTCCATTTCATCTAAATAGTTTGATAAGTTTTTTGCTAATTCTTCAAGTGTATCGTTTTTATTGACTAAACTCCATCCGTTAACTCCATCTGAACTCTTAATTGAAATAATTGGCTTTTGCATATTAGTCCATAGAATGTTATGGTATTCTGGTGCCTCTGGATTAAAATGTATTAGTTCCATTAAGCTGCGTAATGCCATATTGGGAGAATTAAGTACTTTACAACTTTCTTTTTGTCCTATGTGTTCAATAGATTCATTTCCGAAATCTTTGACCTGAATATTTACAGAAGTATGATGATTATTAATAATAACACCATTGTTAACTGTAACATTTCCAGAAGCTGATGTAGATAAGTTAATAGGTTGTTTATTTTCTAAAGCGTTTTCTAATACGGATACTCTATCTTTTAATTGTTTATTGTTGATAGATAATGCATTAATTTTTTCTTCCATTTTGCAAATCATTGTAAGTAATAAGTCATTGTCGTTGGTTTTAGACATAGATTCTGAGATAGATTCAAATTTTCTTTTATGTTTGGATGATTCAAGATGTCTTATATAATTCGCATGTTTCTCTGTAGAATAGTTACAGCAAGTACAAGTATACATATACTTAATATACATAAAAATAATGTTATAAGACCTTAGAGAAATTTTGAGGATGAGAAAATTAGTAATAAAAATCTTAAATATAACTAATGGGTACTTCAATAGTAACTACAAATACAGTAACCTTTTTAAAACTATTAAATGTAGCAAATTATATATTCTTAGCGTTGTATTTCGCATCAGCGGCTGGTATTCGTTATTTATTCACAACAAACAGAAGAAAATACTTTAGAATATTAAGTACAATATATACATTGGGAATAGGTTTAGTATTGATTTCTCTAAGATTTCCCTTTATAATAAATTTAAGAAATAAAACCTGTATGAAAGAAGTAACCACTCTTATGTTGTCCGCCGGTTTGATTGTTTTATCAACTTTAACTAAGGAAGATATAGCAGAAGTATGGGAATTAATACCTGATAGAAGATTAGCAGAAATAGAAAAATACAAGCAACAAAAAACCAAAGAATAGTTTTATTTAGTATTGTTATTTTTACTTTGAGATTTAAGAAGCAATCGTGTTTCTTCAAGTTTCTTCTTATCAAATTCTAACTTATCAAGATAATTATTAAATTTAGTTTGAGGTCTGGGCTCTTCTTTTGATTCACTCCAACATTCATTACCGTATTCATCAATTGTTTTAACCATATTAACTATAATATGTATGTTGTGATGTTATATTAGTTTGTTTACTTGAAGTCTCCTACGCGCCTGCGGCAGCGGCACGTCATTGGTAAAAAAGGGCTAATTTGATTCTTCAGTACTCGATTCTTCAGTTAAAGCTACAAAATTACAACATTTCGCAGGACATCCGTACGTATAGCCATCGTTTGATTGAACATAACAACCACTACGTAAATCTGGATGTTCAGTACATTTAGCATATTTTTTACAGGCAAGATGTACAGAAGGTTCCAGTCCATCTGCTATACAAGAACCATATACATCGTCATTCTCAGAATAATCCATTAATTCTTTACCATCTAATCTTTCACCATTCTCATTCAGATCATTATTATTTATTATTTCTTGTCTGATTTGTGTTGCCTTATTACAGGTTTGATCTTCTGTCAAAAGCTTATTATCTACTTGTACATAATCAATAGGTTCACTTTCAGATTCATTTACATATTCTACTTCTACATTAATTCCTTCTGATGTAGATTCTGATGTAGATTCTGATTTTGAAGAAGGACTATTCATTTTATTCGTTAAAATTATGTTTAAACTAATAAAAAGGATTGTAAAAAAAACTAGCATTACCAGAAAGAGTATGACTAATGATATTATATTCATAGTCTATTAGTTTGTATTGATATTTTTATTTTGCGTGTAATATAGAATAGTAATAAAAATTCTGGATTTAAGTAGGGAATATACTAATGTATTTACCAGATGAATTATGGAGCAAGATATACATGTATACAGTAGTTGTAGATGAACATAGAAGTAAATTACTATCAGATATTAGAAAAGCTTATATGATCAAACAAATTGAAAAACAATATAGAAATGATTGGATAATTGATAATGATGTCTCCGAATGGCTATATAATGATATGATGTTATGGTTAAATGAAGAGAAGGCGTCGTTGTTTATGATAACAAACAAATTAAAGGAATTTTGTAGTAGAAATTTTTACCTAATAATCGAAGACAACGATGATATCGATGCGATGGAGTTGTTTTTGTTAAACATACCATATACCAGTATGTTTGTAATTGAAAATAGAACAGATATAATAGATTCAAACAAATTGTGGAACTGTATGATTTATCATTTAAAAGAAGATGAAACATACGAGTTTTACAAATGGGTTAATAAATTACGTTTGTTTCAAGAAAATGAAGAATCTGGATGAATAGTTATATATTATTATAGTAGTTATAATTAATGGACGATTGTAAATATAGCTATAAAGCTTACTGCGAAAAGCAGTCCGGGGGAAGTAAGAATGAATTACTGAACATAGTAAATCAATTGAAAGAGAATAATTCTGTAACTCTTGGCGGAACTAAATCAGAACATGAAAATATTATGTCTAGACTTGATAAACTTGAAGAACAAGAGGAAGCTTCAAAACAAGAAATGTCACCTTCTGAAAAAAAAAGGATTAGAGAAATGAATGAAATTAGTGAAAAATTTAAAAAAATAAAAGACGACAGTGAACAGAGAAAATTGGAAATAGAGAGAGCTAATAGAAAATCAATAGGGGCATTTTTAAAGAAAGATCCAAATAGAAAAAAGAAAACTTTAACATGGAATTCAAAATTGAATCCAGAACATGAACAGTTTATTCAAAATGAAGAAAAGAGTAGAAAAGCGTTACTAAACACTATTTTTAGAAGGCAAAGAACCAACGATGGAAGAGGGTTATTAGAATCTATAAAAACAGAAGTTTATTACGTTCCTAAAGATGAAACAAGAGGTAAATGTAAAGAATATAGTAATGAATTAGAAAGAGATAAACCCGGTTCTTCTTCTAGAAAAATGAGAAATCACGCTTGGATAAATAGTGTATTCAAATATGCAATAAATAAAAAACAGCGGATAGAAAATCCAGACCCAGAAAAAGAAGAATTTTTGAAAAATCTTATACAATCCGATAAGATAATAAAAGAATTAAAAGAGATGGAACCCGAACGGATTGGAGGAGGTAATTTGATAGGACGAATGGAAAGACTATCCAAGAGAAAACCAAAAAAGAAACTACGTTGGGCAAGTGATATTGAAAATGTCCAAGAAATAGATGCGAGGTCCGAAGGCTTTGATGAAACAAGAGGTAAATCATATATACATTCATATGAATTAGAGAAGGAAAAACCAGGTTCGTCTCTAGGAAATAAAGATTGGTTTTTCAAGGAAGGGTTAAAATATTACAGGGAAAATCCATATAAGAATGAAAAATTCGAAGAATATGAAAAAAACCTAAAAGAAACGGATGAGATTATAAAAGAGTTAGCAAGTAAAAAATCAGGAGGGGCTGTACAATCACCTATAGAAACGCCAGTTCGGGTTAGAAACTCAATGTCTTCCAGCATAATTAAATCCAATGAATATGGTTTTGATGTCATGTTGGGCGAAGATTTAGAGTCACCAGATAAGGATACATCAATAGACTCATCTGTTGAAAGTAACTGTATTAAAGAAATAAATAAAGTCCTTTCTGAAAAAGACATGGAGAAACAGCAAAAGATTATGGCTATTAATAGGCTAGATAAAGATATTTGTCCAAGACAACTTAAAATGAATGGTTTACAAGCAGCACATTTAGGTAAATTGGAGCTTCCATCAAATAAGGATGATTCACCAAAACAATCATCGGAAAAGAAAGTATTTGATTTTGTAAATGAAACTTTCTCTGAAGGGCAAATACCCGTAATAATTAAACTATCAAATGAAAAAACTTATTTTTTCACTCAAGAAGATATTTTAAAACAATTAAACAACGGACTTGTATTTCCATGTTATCAAGCAAATAATTTAGCGACGACACAGGAACCTCCACCAGATTTACCAAATGGGGTAAAACCGGGCCAACAAAACTGGGATGATAGTGAAAAATTGTTTAGTTTTCAAACTTTATTAAATAGGCGTGTACTTGTATCTTTTGATGATTTTAAAGACTTAGTTTTGAATTCAAAAACTACTCCTATAACTATTGTGGGAACAGAATCAGAAAGAAAAATACCAGCAATTATGAAATACCAATGGGTAGTAGTAAAGCATCCTATTACTGGTGATATAATACGCACCGGATGGGAATTTGTAGGAGGAGTAAGTATGTTACATTGTAACAAAATACGTTGGGCCAATGAAAAAGAAACGTTTTGGAATATAGAAAATGCACAAATTTCTTTTACAAAAGAAGAAGAGAAAACATTAAAAGAAAAATTTGGTCATATTTATAATAAGAGTCCCCCCAAACTCAGTCCTCCCCCTCCGCTATCTCCTCCACCACCTTCCAGTAATAATACCGTAATGACTTATTCGACTATGCGTACAATGTCTGATTTGAATTCTCCTGCGCCGCCACCCTATTCAGATTCGTCAATGGAACCACGATATAGTGATGAAACTATTAGAGGAAGACCATCGCCTTTAGATATAGATGAAACTCGCCGAAGATTATCATTTGGTGACAGTGATAGCGAAGAGGATAGAAGTCTGAATTCCGCAATGAATGCTGTCCTTACGAACGCGGCCCATTTGAGGCAAATGCAGCAAGAACATAATTCTCCAGACAGTATGTTCGCTGATGAAAGTGATGCTGATTTTATTAGAAGCCCAGTATCTGTTGAAGAAATGAGAAATAATGCTAGATCGCCTGCATATGACCGTACGCGGGCAAGATCTCCAAGTCCATTTGATACTCCAGAAAATAGGGCTATACGTCAGCGAACATCCCGCGTACCAACAACTCCACCTGGTTCACCCCCTTCTGGGCGACCATCGAGGCGTTTTTTACGCCAAGAAGCAATGGGTGAAGAACCGCCGCCAGTGCCGCGATTAAATAGAGTAACACAAGAACCTGATCGTCGCACTACTAGGCTATGGTCTCCTTTGACGCCACCGCCTCCGTTACGAGCTCGTCCAAGAAATAGAAATAATTCAAACAATGATGAAGATACTGAGGAGGTTTTTGCACGATTACCAAGCAGCGATACATCATTATCGGCTCAATCTGATGATTCAGGTATGGTTTAAAGAAAAAGAAGAAAGACTATAACTGCGCATCAATTTTTTCAAATTCATCATAAAACAAGTATTCAAAATTAACGTCTTTAACTGGTTGGTTGTCTATATAATGATGAGTTGTTTCAAGTAATTTATTCAAACGTAAATCCCAATGTTCTTTGTTCTTTATTCTTAAAATTCCATCTTTACCAGCTTTCCAACAAGATTCTATTTTTTGATTATTAGAATCAATATAAGTATCTGGATTGAATCGTATTATTACAATCGGTCTATGAATATTGTTTTCACTAAAATCCTGACTTAATTCCATGATTCTCTTGTTTTCACAACTATAGTCTCCATGTTTGTGTTTATTTTCATCACATTCTATAATCAATATATGACTCCCTAAATCAGAAACTAGATCAGGTCTTTTCTTAGAACATCCTAAATCATATGCCTTATCGTTTACCCAATCAACGTCTGTATGTTGAGTTATAAATTCTACCATCGATAGTTCCTTTGTTTTGTAATTACGTTTTACAGCATATCCTTCTTGAATAGCACAAGTTACACATAATTTATCGTATTTTCCACTACCCCTTTTTGATTTACAGATTCTACAAATTCTAGAACCTTCGCATTGAGTACAATATGACCTTCTTCTGTTGTGTTCGCAAATTTGACTACCACCACAGTCTTTGCATCCTGACCTTTGTCTATTATGTTCACAAATTTGACTACCACCACATTCTTTACAATTTGACCTTTCTCTATTGTGTTCGCAAATAGAAGAACCACCACATTCTTTGCATCTTGACCTTTGTCTATTATGTTCACAAATTTGACTACCACCACATTCTTTGCATGCTGACCTTTCTCTATTGTGTTCGCAAATAGAAGAACCACCACATTCTTTGCATCTTGACCTATGTCTATTATGTTCGCAAATAGAAGAACCACCACATTCTTTGCATGTTGACCTTTGTCTGTTGTGTTCGCAAATTTCAGAACCACCACATTCTTTACATGTTGACCTTTGTCTGTTGTGTTCGCAAATAGAACTACCACCACAATCTTTACAACCTGACCTTTGTCTGTTGTGTTCACAATGCCATCTTTTACCACTCCATATTTTAATTTCGTTTTTTACAAGCCATCTTTCTCCCTTATGTCTTTCTAGTCCTATTTTCCATTTCTTTAAATGTATCATATGAATGAACCCGCCAGGTTCATTCATTGTACTAATCTGTACTATTTTAATTACGAATAAACCCTTATATAATTTAACAGGTAGCTGTTCATGAATCTTATAAGGGTTTTGTACAAAATGATTAATATCAGTCACATGAAAATGACGAGAGAAGATTAGTTTTCCGTAAACCTCTGAGAGCGTTTTGAATAGAATCCAATGAGATACCTAATTGTATACCTTTAGTCGGTTTTTTTGGTCTTTCTTTAGTGATTGTTTTTTTAAGTTTAATATTTTTAAAATCTTGAGCACTAAATTTCTTGATAGGAGAAGGCTTATTCTTTATAACTTTACCATCTAAAATACCTGTATCAACTCCATCAGAAATCATCCTTTGTTCGACAGCTTTTCTGGGGACTCCTAATTTTAACATATTAAAATATTTAGCATATTCTTTTTGTTTATTATCGGGCTGTTCTTGATTTTGTTGAATAGTATCAAATGAATAGTTTTGAATCGGTATAAATCCAGTTTCATGCTTTCTGATTTGCGCAATTTCAAGCAATATTCTACCATAAAGGTTTTCCTTATCATCCATCAATGATGATACAATTTGTACTTGAGATATTACAAATATGAAATCAACAATAGAGTTTTTAAGGGTATTGTCTATTTCTTGTTTATTACCTAAATTATTATACAATGTACAACCAGATAATATTCGAGCACTAATAGTAATTGTGCTACCTGATTGATTAAAGTCGTCCCATATAATAGGTTTATTGTACTTTTTCTGCGTAATTGATTTGATTTTATTTAGTAGCATTTGGAAAGATTTGAAAAATTCCTTATGTTTCGTTTCTTCAATTGACATTTGGAAAGATATCCAATCTCTATTCTTTGATATTATTGTCGACAAAGTAGATTGAATCAATATATTATCATTTTGATGAATATTTCCTTTTTTTTCACTTTTAGATAGAATGTTATGATACTGACTCATATAGGAATTTGAAGGAATACTATTTGATAAGATTACTTTTATATTTTCAATAGTTTCTGGTTTGGAATATCTATGAATCATATTGATACACTATTATCTTATTTCTCTGGATTTGGTTTTAATACATGTATTTGCCGCCATCTTTCAAACGAATCGACATCAAATTCCCTGATTCTTTTTATTTGTTCATTTGTAAAATTTTTTTTAGCTGATGTTTTTACAAGACTTGCGATTTTATTAGTCTTACTCTTTTTTTGAGAAGTTGCCTTAATAATTTTGGAATAAGTTGGAATATAAACATTGAAATCTTCATTTCCTAACAATTCATTATTTTTGAATATGTAACCTTCTCTTTCAAGTCTATTTGATAAATCATATTCTTCATCAATTGGAATTATACCAAGGTTTTTTTTAATAATATAGAAAGGATAAACTATCTGTTCTATATTACATTTATACATATTATACATAATATAAGAATTTATTTCTAACGGTAAGAGCCCATTCTAAAATGGTCTTCCCTCATCGAATATACTTCGTCATCTGTCAACCATCGGCTCCATTTTGCCATGGTATATAATCTAGTACGTCTAGAATTATTGCTCATATTAAATCGATTAAGCAATGATGTCCAAACAGCAGATTGTTGACGTGAACTATTATCATAGGTAACCTCCTGTATTCCCTGCCAACCATAATTCCAAGCCCATCTTTCCGCATATTGTAGTTTGCCAGTATGAGCGCGATGACGTAGAACCATTAACATTTTACCATTTCTATTTCCATGATCCGGGTCATAAGTTCCAAAGTGAGGATTTCCTCCTCCCGATACCTCATCTATTCCCATTCTGCGGGTGTTTGTTCCCTGATTGTTCTCATATATGTAAAATATTTTAGAAGCATTACCATGTGAATTAATACTTTTGTTGACGGATTCGTTATGAAGATGTATGTAGGACTCTCCGACTGTATCATTAGCCATAATATCTACTACAAATGCCAATGTCCAGTTTTGATTAGATCCTTTTAATACATTCTCAAACGATATCTGACCTTTGCTTGAATAACTAGAATCAGTCAAAGGACCCATTGTTGATGGGTCATCATTCCAAACACAATATCTATTACCAATCGAATCCTTTGATATAAATATGTTATTATAAATGATTGGTTTATGTTCATTCAGCCGACAATCAAAAAGGTTACCTTGTGTTATTCTATCACCAGCTCTGAAAAATAAATTTGCTGAACTCGGACCTCTTCCCATATCGTTAATTGTCCACCCCTTACTTATTAATGAAGCTCTTGCCGTTTCTGCAGCAAGTGTGCCATCTGGATTTTCCCCTTCTGGGTATCTGGCTCCATAATAGGCTTTGTTTGCGTTTAAAGTTGTTGCTGGTTGGTTTGTCCAAGTATTTGCTTGTATCAAGAATTTACTGTAATTTTCTGGAGTTATATATGCGTCATTAAAAGAACTAGACCAAATTGTATCACAATCACTAACAACCCATGTACCAAGACCATTTCCCATAAAATCGTAAGATTGATAAAATATATTGTTTAAACCAAGGACTCCTTTTAGTGTCCATCCACTGAAATCCGCATTCATTAGACGAGGGCAATTTTGAAACATAGCGCTCGCATTATTTTCAGTACTAGAATATGGTGATACTGAATAATCAATATTCCAATTTTTGAAATAAATCCCATTTGTATCATATTCCATTTTGTTTAAAGTATCTCTTCCGAAAGAACTGGAAAAAACACTGTTAAGAGAATAGTGGTTAGGATGACCCTGAAGTACAACAAATTGACAATTTTCCATTCTAAAAATAGAGTTTCTTCCTAAACCCCGGCAGTTGTTAAACATGTTTCTCACGTTTGTACAACAACTATAATCCCAACCACCACCTAAAGGTATATTATATTTACTCGGGTTAGATGGGTCATTAAATTCATATCTGGTAGTCCAAGTTGTAAAATCGGTTCCATTAGGTGGAATAAAGCTTGTTTTTAAATAATCTGGTAG
>Ga0207993_1000729_pt1 | contig 12853 bp, 9 predicted proteins | sample ETN01SmetaG_2_FD_185791 | JGI IMG/M metagenome (GOLD analysis project Ga0207993, IMG submission 185791) | Marine microbial and viral communities from oxygen minimum zone, Eastern Pacific Ocean - ETNP2014F12-01SV265 (SPAdes) (version 2) | ecosystem: Environmental > Aquatic > Marine > Oceanic ...
AGACAAGATTTAAACATTCAAACCATACACTCTTCGAGTATTAGTGATAGTTTTTATTCAACTTTATTAGACTTAGATTCAGATAAGTTTGAATTAATTTTCATTCATTATTCGTCCAACAAAAAATATAGTTTTGAGAAAAATAAAGATGTCTTTATTCCAGATTTACACGGAAATCCCAATTTAATAAGGGAATGGCAAAGAAAAATTGCAAATTTAAATTTAGATATTTTGTTATATTTAGACCTACATATTGAGCCTTACTTGAACTGGTTTGGTCAATCAAAATTAGCAAAAATTCAAATTTTAACACACGGACATCCAGTAACTTCAGGCATAAACAAAGAAATCATGAATTATTTCATCTCTTGGGAAGCTGCTGAAATTGAAACTGCTCAAGAACACTATACAGAAGAATTGGTTCTGATTCCCAAAAACATAATGTGGGAAAAATTTATTCCTAGAAACAGTATTCATCAAATCTCAATGGTAAATGGAGAATCTTGGAAAAATATTAATAGAACTTATTTTAAATCAGAATTAAAGAATATTAATGTGGAATCAAACTGGTATTTTTGTTCACAAGCAACATTCAAATTGAATTATAACTTTGATTCAATGATAAAAGGAATCATGGAAAAAGACTCAAATGCTGAAATTATAATGATTCATGTTGATTCTGAGTTATATGAATTGAAAGTTTTATTTATAAAACGTTTGAAAGATAATGGAATTGATTTGAATAGGATTCATTTTATTGCTAAAATGCCTCATCATATTATGATGGCAATGTATAATGTAATTGATGTATCACTGGATAGCTTCTTTTTCGGAGGAGATACAACAACCAGAGAAGCATTTGAAATAGGAACTCCAGTCGTTACTTTGCCCCATAAATATTTAGGAAGTCGATGGACTTATGCGTATTATACCTATATGGGAGTTCTAGATTTAATTGCTAAAGACCCTATAGATTATATTAATATAGCAGTAAATGTTGCTACAAATAAGAGTTATGCCAAAGAAATTAGTAATAAAATAAAGGAAAACTCTCATAAAATATTTAATAGTAAAGATGCTTCAAAAGCATGGGGTAATGTTCTTGAAAAACTATATAATAAATTACCTATAAAAGAAAATAAAATGATTGAGTCAGACCAACTATTACGCGTAACGTTAGTGGATGCACCACATACAGAGTTTATTGTAAAGAAAGAGCATTTACAGGAAATCCCATCAAAAGACAGTGTTCCTGATAAAACTGATGAAATAGAAACAGATGAGAAAAAAGATTTGAAAGGTGGCACCGAGTTAATGCGTGATCGTATACAAGATATTTTGGAAATATATGATGATAAATTCAACGTTATTACAAATATATATAATCAGCAAAATACAATTGATCCTAATAAACAAAATATATATTGGTGTGAGGATAATGTAGGCGATCCTTTATATAAATACATAAAGAATGAAGATATATTTGTATTTGTAACAGAATATCAAAGGAAAAATTTTATTGAATATTATTCACTTGATTCATCAAGATGTCATATAATTAAAAATGCGTTGACACCTATTGAAAAACACAAAAAACCCAATGATATATGTCGATTAATATATATGTCAACTCCACATCGTGGTCTTGATATATTAGTAACTGTATTTGAGAAATTAGTTCCAATACTAAAAAGGAATAATACTAATGTTCATTTGGATATTTATAGTTCATTTGAAAGATGTGGGAGAAAGGATTTAGATGATTCAGGATATTTCAAATCTCTTTATGAAAAAATAATTAACCATCAAAATATGACTTATCATGGAAGTGTAAATCATCATAAAATTATAGAAGCTTTGAAAAAAACTCATATATTTGCATATCCAAGTACATTTAAAGAAACCTCTTGTTTATGGTTAATTGAAGCAATGTCTGCTGGATGTGTTTGTGTTCATTCGTCTTTAGGAGCTTTACCTGATACATCCAACGGATTGACATGTATGTATGAATATACTCCAGATAAACTGGAACATTGTACCAGATTTGCAAAAAAACTAATGGAAGGTATTTCTTCTGTAAAAACTGTATCAAGAGAAGAACAAATCAAGTATATTGAAAAAGAACATAATATAGTCAATATTAGAAAACAATGGGTAAATTTATTGAAACATTATTCGGAAATATAGTTTAAGCTAAATCATGTATATTTGATATGGATTTACCTAAAGAACTTATATTAGAAATAAGCGAATATGCTGGTATATCTTGTTATATATGTGGTAAAAAACTTTGTCCATGGACAATCATTGGATATTCGGGAATATATTTTTGTAGGAATGAATGTTATGTTTAGGCAATTCTTTCTATATTAATGATGGTTAAATGGTCCACATTATCTTTATAATCTCTAACAATTTTGTGCCTGTTAAATTCCTCAATCGTAGATGGAAAAATACAATGGCACGAATTATGAATACACATTTTTCTAAATCCATGAGGACAAACGTCTGATAAAAGGGCTAATGGGTCATTTGTACACCTTTTACACTCCATCAATCTTGAAACAACTCTTGAACGTAATACATAAGGATAATATTCCGTATTATTACTTATTTCATCATCCGATTCATGGATATATGTATGTACATATTTAACCCTATATATCGGGTATTCGGGTATTATATATTCCTTAATCAAATCTTTAATTACAAAATTCAAATCGTTTTCTTGAGACATATTCTTTTACATTACTTTTTTTTACTTTCGCCACTTCCTACCGCAACCAAGACACGTAATAAATATTGTTTCAGACTCATCACTTGACCTTGTTTGCATCGTATAGTAGGTCGTTTTGTTACCACCACATTTTGCACACTTGAATTGTTCTGTAGCAATACTACTATCAATTTCAGACACTGCTGCATCCCGTTTCTTTTTCTCTTCTATAATTTTTTCCCACCTTTCTGGAAACAAATCACAAGGAGATGCAAATGCTACTTCATGTGGTTCAAACTCTCCATCTTTTAGACGATTAATCAATGATTTATTTCCAACATAACAATTTGGAATCAAATTTGCACATACTTGTTTCAGCTTATTTTTATAAGTACTTGTAAAATACTCACTGTCCCACATACATGGTTGATGACGAGCTTTTGATCTCCAAATAGTATAATTATATATTCCACGCTCCAGATTAATAGTTATAGCATTATCATTGATAATTTCAGCTAAAATATTTCGCGAGTTAATTCTTAAAGTTTCTCCACTCATACTACTATTATATCTTAATAGTCTTACAGTAGATTTACATATCATTTTTTAAATCATTTTTAAATTATTCGTTCATTAGTCTGTTATTATTATGTATTGTACAAGACATGAGACTACAATTAAAGAAGTTCGATATGTCTTCTATTGCTGCCGATAAAGTAGTTGTTATGATAGGTAAAAGAGATACAGGAAAATCATTTCTATGTAAAGACCTTTTATGGCATCACCAAAAAATTCCTGTTGGTACAGTTATATCTGCGACTGAAGCTGCAAATTGTTTTTATGGAAATATGGTTCCACCAATATTTATTCATAACGAATATAGTGAAGATATTATACAAAGAATCTTAATGCGCCAAGAAAAATTGTTACATAAAAAAAAACAACCAGGAGGATTTAATATTAACCCAAGTGCATTTTTAATACTTGATGACTGTCTTTATGATAATAGTTGGACAAAATCGAAACATGTTCGTTCCTTATTTATGAATGGACGCCATTTCAAAATGTTTTTTATCATTACAATGCAATATGCTCTTGGTATACCTCCTAATCTAAGAACAAATATCGATTATGTATTCATTTTGAGAGAAAATATCGTACAAAATCGCAAACGTCTTTATGATTGTTATGCAGGAATGTTTCCGTGTTTTGAAGTATTTTGTGCCGTTATGGACCAATGTACCGAAAATTATGAATGTATTGTTATCAACAATAATGCTAAGAGTAATCGTATTGAGGACCAAGTTTTTTGGTATAAAGCTTCCAGTCACCCTCCTTTTAGACTAGGTAGTGATAGAATTTGGAGATATAATAATAGAAATTATACAGGACCTAAAGCCCCAAATTCGGAACATGATAGAGAATGGGACCCTGGAGCCTTTAAAGCTAAAACAAACAAACCTACAGTTTGTGTACAAAAGTACAATTCGCTATAATTAACTACAAAATGATATAAATCATTATGTACTTTATTCTCATTATATGGAATTTATAAATAATGAAAATTCATCAGATTTAACTATTGTTCTTAATAATAAACTATGGTTTAGAGGTAAAAATCAAAAACAACGTGCTATTTCTGAAAGACAAAAATTATATGGAAACAAAGGAATTGTAATTTCAAAAAACGAGTCTAAATCCAATAAACAAATGAGTAGTGTATTTGAAAATCCATATGAACTATACCATTATACAAAACAAACACCCCCTCACTTAAGATGTTTTTATGAAATTATAGAACATAAAAGTAAATTATACTTTGATATCGAATATGATAACTATTGTCTTCTTTTAACAGAAGTATTACAACACTTATATTCCATTTTAAAGTTATTATACAATATTTCTCCAAAAAAACACATTATACTCTCAGCACATAGATATAATAAAAAATCATGGCATATCATTTTCCCAGAATATTCTATTAGTCCAGAAGAACGTAAAAAACTTAGTAAATACTTACAAACTTCAGCCAAATCTTATGTAGACTGGAGAGTATACAATACGAATCAACCCTTTCGATTATGTGGTTCTTATAAATCAATAGATTTTTCCTCTAAACTTTATCTTATGGATGATAACGAAAATAAAATATTAAATTATGACTCGAACACCTTTATAAATACAATGGTTACACAAATCAATCCGGATGCAATATGTATTAAATCAAAAATATAGTAAATTTAATTTATTTTAAGATTATAATGTCAGATAGTGAAGAATCATTAGAATATGATACTGAAGAAGTATTTCAATCGGATAGTGAAGAATCATTAGAACAGGATAATATTGATAGCTATAAAGTGTCAAATAAAGAGTTGTTACACATGTGTAGTGGTTTGAGTGATACACACATATCATCAAATATAGAAAGACTAACACAAATGAAAATAGAAGCATTAGAAAATGCAAAACTGCAATCAGACTCTGATACAAGAAAAAACATGATAAATTCAATAAATAATCACTATAAAGAAGATTTACTTCGTTTACAAAAAGCTGCTAGAATGGATAAAGGTTTATTAAATTATTTATATGATTGGGCTGCTGCAAATGGTGGTATAATAGGAGGCTCTACAGCTCTTGCCGCTGAACTTACACGACAAAATAAAGGAGCATATATTGGATGGATACCAAATGACATAGATATTTATTTCAAGACAGAAGAAGGTATCCATTTTGATCCGAGAAATTGGAAAGAATTAGACTTCGGAAAAAAATATAAGACAGCTATTGTTGAAAGTTTTAAGGCGTATTTTGTTAAATTTACCGACGCATATGATGATGTCGGTCAGAGAAATATAGCAGGGAAAGGATTCAAAGATTCACTACATGAATCGTATGGATTACATAATACATCAACATTAAATGGTCGAAGAGAAACACCTAAAGAAAAAATTGATATGACTATTCAGGTATTTAATTATACTCCAAGTTACTCATCAAGGCGACATGAAATATGGGAAATAACCGAGGATTATAATCCTAAAAATATACATAAAGTTCCAGGAGATTTATATTGTTGTATCCGCGACGGTCGAGGAGGACGACAACCAACCCATACCAGACCATTAAAAGTTAAAAAAGGAGACTATGTTTACTTTGATTATTGGAGGGACAGCGGCCTTATTGATAAAAAGCTCTATGTAAATGGTGAAAAGATGATTGAGAGAAATATTCGAAGAATGATAGGAATGGCCGAAGAAGAAGTAGAAAGACATCAAGAAATTGGTCCTAGTCACGAATTTTATGACAGATATATTTCAGCAAAGGCAGATATTACAAACTTGAGAATTGAAGCAAATAATGCTGCAATTGAAGCAGCAAAACAAACAAATACTGTATTACCAAAACCAGATAATTCCAAATTTAATGATGGTTATGGTTACATTAACGTACGAACAGGACCACATGATACTAATTATGGCATTGTCCCATGTAATATTGTACAGAAGAAAACAATTTTTCCATCTCTTAAAGTTCAATTAATATTTTTATACGGTAACGTATCCATACCGAGATATATTGATTTATATTACGATTTTAGTATTAGTAAAGTATTTATAGATACAACAACTGACTCCCTTACTAAATTACATCCAGATGTTATTGATAGTAAAAGTCTTGATAAACCACAAAATGAGAAATATAGTACTTTAGGTGGTGTAGTTAATACCGTAACAAGAAGATGGATTAAATATATAAGCCGAGGATTTATTCCAATACAAATCAGAAATAGAATATGCCGCATTAAAAGACGAGAAGTTAACAAGGGGTGGACACAACATTTTGATCAAAAGATACTTAATGCTGAAATTATTTCAGGATTTCAGGAATTTATGGATGATTTAAAATACTATTTTTTACAAAAAATAGTTGACATTCAAAATAGTACTTTACCACTCCAAAATAGAGCCTTTATTTATAGATATTATATGCATGGAGCTATTAAAAAAGCTATGGAATATCACTGGGATAATGGAAAGAAAGCATATATTGTTAAGCTTGGTGATCGAGATGCTGTAACCTATCAAAAGCATTGGAATTATATTAGTGGAAAATTGCCACAGATGAATACACCCTTTTTTTCAGATTTTATGAAAAGTATTATACAAATGCTGGATGATATGAATATCAATTCAGATGATTTTTCAAATTCGTCTACATCAACATTTATAAATAACCAACTTGATACTGAAATTAATAATATAATTATAGAATTTTACAGTGAACTTGATGTTATTTTTGCACTTTATAATAGAATTCCTAGAAATTCCAAATACGGATTTTTTACTGAGGGAAGCATAGATGGAACTGGATCAACACTGTTGACTTATTGGAATGATAGGAGAAGAAGAAACGGACGGCCTGAAGTGGATGAGATAGATAATGTAGAAGCTATGCAGATTATTGCTAATGATTGGCGAAATGATGAAACACCTATACGATTTGATACAGACGAAGAAGGACAAGAAATTTCAAGATCAGATGTTCAAAGATGGGAAAAGGAGCGTTATATAGACTCTTCAATTCGTAATGCAACTACAGTTAGATCTATAGAAGATGAGAAGCAAATAGTAGTATTAGAAAAAGAACTTAATTCGAGAAAATTGGGTTTAGTTAAAAGTGTTATAGATAATTCATGTAATGACTCATATATTGATATGGATGGTGTTAGACTAAGAAATAGAACTCTTAGAAACATGGAGCAAAATGAAGATGTACAAAATTTGATTAGTCAATATTATGGAGGTAAAAGCAAAAGCAACAAACTATTACGATATGTATATTCCAACTAAGGCTTAAAACTATAACAATTTAATTAACCATGATGATTACAACACTTAAGGAAAATATAGATAAATTTGTAATATCAACCCGTATATCGGGTTTGCCGTATATTGGTGTAATTTTCATACCTTTATGTATAACATATTGGCCTATATTGGATTTTTCGGACTTAGTTTACATGTTTTTATCAGTAATTGGATATGTATATGGAATGTTAATTAACAATTACTATGACTATGAAATTGACTCAAAATACAGACCAGAGAAAATTGGTTTTTCAAAAAAAAATCTTGGAAAAATGTCGATAATTTTTGGAAGTTTGTATATTATAATAAATTGCTATTTAGCTATAATAAGTTCTATATACTACTTATTCGGCGGATTAACTACATTTTGTATTGTTAGTATTTATACTCCATTTTTGAAACCAAAACCACTTATCAAGAATGTATCAACCGTTTTATACATGAGCTTCATTCCTATACATATATTTGTACAAAATCAACTTAATAAAGTATCTGATGATGTAGATGTAAATTTTATAAATGCTCTAATAGTATCATTGCCTTTCTCTTTTTTGGTATTAATTAGAGAAATATTGTTAGATATTACAGACATAAATGAAGACCTTGCGGCAAATATTGTAACTTTGCCAATTTTGCTTGAAAAAATAGAGACACAGACCATTTTGAAGAAATGTATAAATGTTTTCTGGGTACTTGGTCTATATTTTAGAGTTGTATCTCCACAACTTTACCCATGCCAAGTAGGATTAATAAGTGCAATCAGTTCGTATGGTTTACATCGAATTGACTGTATATATGAAGATAGAGAGTTTATGATAGGGGTGTTATGGTTCTATTTACTTTGGAATTTTATACTTTACATTGAGAACATAACCATTTTACATGCATTAATTGGTTTATGTGGTATAGGAGCTATAATTTTTAATAAGAATCCTTCAATCAATCAGTTGAATCCGAAAATTTGGAGCGTTTTTTGCAGAAAATTGGTACATATGTGTGTGGGATGTTTAGCATTAACAATTAATCCAATGACAGTAGCATATATTGTTCTTGGTGTAGTGGCTATATTACGCTTCTTATTACCATTTTTCTCTTTAGGCATAGAGAAAAAAGCGGGAGCAAGTTTAATTAGTGACATTGGTGTAAAATATTGGTTATTCTTCCTTTTATTGTGGGCTACTGTGAATGTAGACGCTAACAACAACATAAATTGGGATTTTTATAATAAAGCATTACCATTCTTCATTTCCGACCCATCTGGTGCACTAGTGGGCAGAACAACAATTGAGGATGATAAAATACTTTTGTGGAAAAGTAAATCTGTGCAAGGGAGTCTTATGGTTATATTAACGGCTTATGCGTTGAATAAATCGGCAATACTATCTATTGGAATTGGATTAGCAGAATTATTCGGAGGTGAATGCGACAATGCTATAATTGGGAGTTTGTTATTAGCTAATAGATTTAAGCATAATGTTTTATATATTGGTAATAATTAAGGGTTCTCATGAGAATCTTGAATTTACTTAAACTATTTGTAACTATAAGATGTTTTTCAGTTAAACGAGACACATTATCAGCAAAAATCGTCTTAAATAGAGAAATTAGTAAAAGAACTGCCAGACCAATTATACTTGAAATTCAGAAAAATAGATGTTTAATGTGTAATCAAAAATTTAATAGAATGGTACCCCACGAAATGCATCACGTAGATCACAATAGAAATAATGATACATTATATAATTTTGCAGCTCTATGCTCAAATTGCCATGCAGCTCACCATCGCTATAATATAAAATTCCCGTATAAGAGACATCAAAAAATGTTCTTTAAGCCAGATAAAAAATGATGTATATTTTTGCCTATTTAAGTAAAGATATATAACAAAGTAATATGGCACAAAAGATATGGAATTCCGATTTTGTAAATGTTCTGAACGAACTTGAAACCATATCAAAAAATAAAGGCGAACCGTTTCGTGCGAGAGCTTATAAAACAGCATCAGATACAATCCTAGCTATGTCTGAAGAAATATATGATGTAAATCAACTAAAAGATGAAAAAGGTATTGGAAAAACTATCTTTGAGAAACTAAAAAGTTTGGTTGAAACTGGTAAAATTAATGCTATTGAAAGAGAAAAATCAAATGTTTTACATCAATTATGTAAAATATATGGTGTTGGACCAAAAAAAGCGTTAGACTTATCCAATAAAGTTTCATCAATTGAAGAATTAAAGTCAAAGCAAGATTTGTTGAATGATAAACAGAAAATTGGTCTCTTCTATTTTGAAGATCTTCAAAATAGAATACCGAGAGCGGAGATTGAAGAATTTGACGCTAAAATCCAAGATATTATCAAAGATTTAAAGCTACAAGATAGTTCCATAAATGCTGAGATAGTTGGAAGCTATCGACGCGGAGCCTTATCATCTGGCGATATTGACATCATATTTACAAGTGATGATCCGAAAAGTTTTAGCTTATTTCTTGAAAAAGTATCTGATGCGAATATGATTCTTGCATATTTGAGTAAAGGTTCTAAGAAAAGTTTGACAATCGGAACGCTTGGTAAAGATGATAGTATTGCAAGAAGAATTGATTTCTTGTATTCTCCTCCAAAAGAATATCCATTTGCGATTCTATACTTTACTGGTTCTATGGCTTTTAATGTTGTAATGCGCAGACATGCTTTAACATTAGGATATTCTTTAAATGAACATGGATTTACGCCACAACCAATCAATGAAAACTTCAAAACAGAACAAGATATTTTCGACTTTCTTGGTCAAGAATACAAAAGTCCTAGAGAGAGAACTAGTGGAGCGTCCGTTGTGTTAAAGGAAAAAAATGATGTGATTAATATGAATGGAGGAGCAAAAGAAAATAAACCCGATATATCATTAAAAAAGAAAACACGTAGTCTAAAAAAGATGAAATACGATGGTTCTCAGTTTGATGAAAACTATAAGAACATGGACCTTGGAGATATTGTTAAGCTAATCAGAAGAGCAAGCGATGCATATTACAACTCCAGTCCCATAATGACTGATGCAGAGTTTGATATTTTAAGAGATCATGTTGAATCTGTTGCACCAGATCATCCTGTATTGAAGGAGATTGGAGCACCAGTTGTGTCGCGCCACAAAGTTACTTTACCTTATTTCATGCCATCCATGGATAAAGTTAAGCCAGAATCTCTTGATAAATGGCTGAATACTTACAAAGGACCATATGTAATCAGTGCAAAGTTGGATGGTGTAAGTGCAATGTATGTTCAAAAATCGGATAGTATGAATCTATATACTCGTGGAAACGGTTCTGTTGGTCAAGATATCAGTCATTTAATTCAGTATATTTCCAATATACCTCCCAATAATGGTGAAGATATGGTAATTCGTGGAGAATTGATAATTTCTGATTCTGATTTTGAGAAAAACTTTGCTAATGAGAAGGCAAATGCCCGGAATATGGTAAGTGGTTTAGTAAGTAGGAAAAATGGGCTTCAAAAAAATAGGATGAAATATGTGCATTTTGTTGCATATGAAGTAATCTCACCAGTATTATCTCCCTTAGAACAAATGAAATTTGCTGAAAAAAAGAATTTTGAAGTAGTGCATAATGAGACTATTGACAAAATGAGTGTTGAAAAGGCAAGTGATACTCTTGTAAACTGGAGAAAGAATGATGAATATTCCATTGATGGTATTATCATCAGTCAGAATGACATATTCAAGAGGGAAAACAGCAATCCTAAACATTCTGTTGCATTCAAAATGGTTTTATCGGACCAATCGAAAGAGTCTGTTGTAACTGGAGTTACGTGGAATACTAGCAAACATGGTTTGAAAAAACCGATTGTTCAAATTGAACCGATATTAATCGGTGGTGTTACAGTTAGAAATATTTCTGGACAAAATGGGAAATTCATTGAATCGAATATGATAGGACCTGGTGCTATTATTGAAGTGGTTCGACGAGGTGATGTTATTCCTTATATTGAAAAGGTTATTAAGCCTGCGAATAAGCCTGCGATGCCTGATGGTGAATATGAATGGACTGCAACAAATGTTGATATTATCGTCCCTGTAGATGATGAGTCACGAGAACGTTTAGCTTTAGCGTTCTTCAAAGATATTGGTGTAGATGGAGTTGGTATTGGAAATATAAAGAAATTTAGTAAAGCTGGATTCAAAACAATACCACAAATTTTGAAAATGACAAAAGAAGATATTCTTAGCATAGAAGGTTTTAAGGACAAATCTGCGCAAAAAATCTATTCAGGATTACAAGAGTTACAGACTGATAATTTTGGTAAAGTTCCTATTGAAAAATTGATGGGATTATCTGGAACATTTGGTCGAGGGATTGGTGGAAAACGTATAAAAGAGATTTTCAAATTATACCCAGATGTACTGAATAGAGACATTTCTGAAGGTGAAATGATTGAACTTATTCAAACCGTTCCTGGATTTTCTGTTAAAACTGCTACTCAATTTGCAGAAGGTTTAGAAAAATTTAAGAGTTTTGCAGAGAATATTGGATTTAATTATGTTACTCATGAAGCTTCTACTACAAATGTAGAGAAGAAAAAGGAGGGTGTCCTTACTGGTAAATCAATTGTATTTACTGGTGGAAAAGATAAGGAACTTGAGTTACTAATTACTGAAAATGGTGGAGAAATTGGTTCTTCTGTATCTTCTAAGACATTTGCAGTTGTTACAAAGGATATTAACATATCATCTACAAAGACAAAGAAGGCAATATCTCTTGGCATACCTGTATATTCTATTGCAGTATTCAAAGATATGTATTTATCATAAAAAATCAATAAAAACAAAAAAAAATCTTTTTGTAAGTAATGTTGTTAGCAATAATCGCCATAGTTTCGCTTATCATTTTTTTCAGTTACTTTGTTAAAATTAATCTTAGTTTTCCATCGAAATATGATAATTCAAAGAAAAAGCGAAAAGTTGAAGAAGAAATTGAACCAGAATCGGCATCATTTGCGGAATATAAGCAAATGCGATACCAATTTTTGAATTTTGCTAAGTTTTTCCTATTAGTTAAGCGTCCTTACGGATTACAATCCGAACTTGACCTTGAAATGGGAGAAACTGGTAATATTAATGGAAGAGCACGAGGAGAGCAAAATTCTGGTAATCCTGAAGGATGCCAACATGTCTGTTCAAGTGACCCAACATGTAATGCTTGGAAATACAATAGTATAGATGGAAAATGTAAAAAGTATAAGATTGACGA
>Ga0207993_1000730_pt1 | contig 12837 bp, 14 predicted proteins | sample ETN01SmetaG_2_FD_185791 | JGI IMG/M metagenome (GOLD analysis project Ga0207993, IMG submission 185791) | Marine microbial and viral communities from oxygen minimum zone, Eastern Pacific Ocean - ETNP2014F12-01SV265 (SPAdes) (version 2) | ecosystem: Environmental > Aquatic > Marine > Oceanic ...
CTCCATGAAGTTGCGCACCTGCAAGAAATGGTATAGAAAGTCCTACTATCTTTTTTCTAACTGTAGTGTATGTATTACCGCTTACCCAACCAAAATTTATTTTTGGCATCTCGCCAAAAGCATTCTGAAACTCAATATCGTATGTATTCCCTTGAATATTAAAGTCAAATTCAATATCCACAAACGGGATCAAGTCAACATAAACATACCCTCCTAAAACTCCCGAACCATCAAACGCTCCATTAGTAAGAGTTACTCCGGGGATATTTGTATCAGGAGATGAGGCATCCACACTGAATGAACCCTGACCAAGTTGTAATCCAAAGCCTCCAATAGCAAATATAGAAGATGGGACCAAACTAATTAATAAAACCGAAATCAAATTTTTCATTTTTATTCCTTATTTTATCTATTAAATCAATTGCGTTGAGTTTACTGTAAGTATAAGAATGAAACAAATCCCTCATTGTTAACCCATACCTCCTCTAAATAAATTGCAGCATATAAATTGATTCATGAAATTACACTTCACAATCTTATTCTTCCTTATAGTTGATTCTGCATCCTCACAAGAGGTACTATGGCCAACTACTCTTGGCAAATACTTTTCATCAAATTTTGGTGAAAATAGAGATGACCATTTCCATATGGGCGTTGATATAAAGACAAATGGGAAAATAGGTATGGAGGTGTTAGCAGTCGAAGATGGATATATTAGTCGTTTAAGGTCAAATTACAAGGGTTATGGTAAAGCAATATACCAAAGGACTAATTCTGGTTATGAGGTGGTCTATGGCCATTTAGAGGCTTTTACTCCCGTGATGGAAAAGGTGTGGAGACTGCAACAAGCAAAACGTCGTAGTTACATTGTGGATACACAGTTCTCTTCAAGAGAATTTCAAGTTAAAAAGGGAGATCTTATTGGTTTTTCAGGGAACACTGGAAACTCTTTTGCTCCTCATATACACTTTGAATATCGAGACAATAAAAGCGTCCCTCTAAACCCATTAACGATGGCATTTGAATTAGAAGACCAAATTATGCCAGTTGCTAGAGAATTGGCAGTAATCCCATTATCTCAAAACGCATTGGTTAATGCCAGTCCTCTAACTCAAACATTCCCTCTTTTCCGTGATAAGAGCGGCGTATATCATTTTCCTGACACAATCAGCGTTTTTGGAGAATTTGGATTTGCTATGAATGTCGTTGATAAACGTGAGGGCACCAATAATGTTTATCAATTCCACAGAGCAGAACTAATAGTTGACGGAAATTTAGAATTTGAGCTCAGCTATGATCGAATTCCATTTAATCAAGGAAAATTTGCTAAGACCATGATAGAATATGATCTTAAGAGAAAAAACTTAGGAGAGTTTCAAAAATTATATAGGCTGCCTGAACATAGGAAGATCTCAATCCACTCATCGGATAAATCAGGAATATTGGGTCTTGCTCCGGGAGTACATTCTGTTGAAATAAGAATATTTGACGCACATGGAAATAAAACAATTATAAAAGGTACGGTTGCTGCGACATTTCCAATGACTCTTGAAGCAAGTGAGATTTTTAGAGATGATAAAGTTGTAACACTTGCCTTGTCTCCAAAAAGAGGCGGGCTTGCAATACGTAATGCGGTGGTATATAGTTTTACAAAATACGGATTTGCAGATAAAAAGGTTGAGATTATACACTCAGAACAAGTAAAAAAAGATCTTCACATAACCCTGCAATTAAGGTCTGTTAAAGACAGAATTTTACAAGTAATTGGAATCAATCAATTAGGGGGAATGGTGGACCCCTTTCATTGGACAGATATAAAACCAGAAATTAGCGTGGTAGACATTCGTCCAGATTTGAAAATATCAAATACTCAAAGAGGACTGTTTTTCCAGGTTGAGTTAGATCACTTTGTCCCTGCCAAGGCAACCATGCGGCTTGCAAATGATAACACTTTTATGTCTTATCCAATGAACCAAATAAATCCTAATACCTTTCTGACAGAAAAGTTATCTCACAATATTGTAAATAAAATGGTATATGTTGACATAGAATTGCAAGACAAAGATCTTTCTCGGGAAACTCGATTTAATTACTTACTTGAGCACGTGGAGCCAGGAAAAGAAAGTTTTGTTTTCTCAAACGATAGAGATTGTTCAATGAAAACCTTACCTGGAACTTTTTTCCAAAATAGTATCATATGGATTGATAAAGTAGAAAAACATGCTAAGATAAAAGATGGATTCCACATGTCTCCTGTATACCAACTTCAACCATTTGATTTGGCTTTGAAAGGTTCCTTCCAAGTTGGTATCCGATATGTACGTGATCTAGTAGAGCACTCTAATCTTGGAGTCTATTATTTTGATCCTAAACCTGAGAAATGGACTTATGCAGAGACAACAAACAACAGGAGAAAGCAAATATTGACAGCTGAACTTGATAGGATGGATGCAGTAACTATAATTCAAGATCTTGACCCACCTATAATTAAAAGTACATACCCTGGAAACGGCGGGCAGTATCATATCGGAGATGTAACCAAGATTGTGATCAAAGTAGATGATCTTATTTCAGGAATTGCTCCAAATGAAGAATCATTTAGTTTAAAATTTAATGATGATCTTTTATATCCTGGATTCCAACCAATAAAAAAGGTAGTGACCTACAATTTTGATAAGAGAATTGAAAGAGGTCCCCACAAAATAGACTTTAAAGTTCAGGACCGAATGGGGAATGAATCTAACGAAGTCATTTATTTTTCTGTTTATTAGTGTTATTCCCTTATAAAGACGACAACCCTAGGGTTCTTTTCCCAACTATAACTTATACTATAATCGGAATAAATATTTTTATCTATCTATTACAATTCCACTTTATAGGCAATAATCCTCAAATGGCTAAAGATATAATTTATCGCTTTGGATTTATACCAAATGATTTCAATGTTCTAGATATAATAACATCCATGTTCATGCATGGCGGTTTTGGTCATATCATTGGTAATATGTGGTTCTTATATATTTTTGGTGATAATGTTGAAAGCATACTTGGTCACGCTAGATACTTTTCCTTTTATATTTTTTGTGGTATTGGAGCAGCTTTAGGACAATTTTTTATCGAACCCACATCAACAACTCCGATGGTAGGAGCCAGCGGGGCTATCGCTGGAGTTCTAGGAGCTTATATGATAAAGTTCCCAAAAGCAAAGGTCCATGTTTTTGCCGTAATTATTATATTTATCACTACATTTATTGTCCCAGCTCAGATAGTGCTGGGAATCTGGTTTATAATGCAACTGTCTGGAGGATTAAATAGTTTAGGGATTAATACTACTGGTGGTGTTGCATGGTTTGCCCATATTGGCGGCTTTTTAGTTGGCGTAGGATCATTAAAAATTTTCCAAACTTTTCATTTCGAACATAATGAATGAGAAACTGATTAAAGCGGCAATAGACATGCGTAAAATGTCCCATTCACCGTATTCAAACTATCGAGTAGGCGCAGCGGTAGAAACTGAATCCGGTGAAATAATTGGTGGATGCAATATAGAATCCTCAAGTTATGGACTAACTTGCTGCGCTGAGAGAGTAGCCTTATATAGCGCTATTTCTAAAGGGTATAATAATTTCAAATCAATGGCTATATCGACTGAAAACGGTGGAATGCCATGCGGAGCCTGTAGGCAAGTGATTTGGGATTTATGTAAAGATATAAAAATATATATCTGTAACGAAAATGACGTATTGAAAACAGTTAATTCATCTGAATTTCTGCCTGATGCATTTGATGAAAGTTTTTTAAAATGAATATAACTGTTTTGGGTATTGCTGGTGGTACCGGTTCTGGGAAAACCTATGCCGTAAAAAGTTTATTGAACGAATATCCACAAAATAGCGTCCTCGCTATTAGTATGGATTCTTATTACAAAGACTTGAGCCATATCAACTATAAAAAGAGAGTAGAACAAAACTTTGACCATCCTGATTCTATTGATGTTAATTTATTAGAGAACCATTTAGAACAGGCATCAAAAGGAAATAAAGTAAATATTCCAATCTATGATTTTAGCAACCATGTTCGACTTGGAGAAACCATTAGTATATCAAATGCAAAAATCATAATTGTAGAGGGAATTTTTGCACTCCACTTTTCACAACTTCGTAAATTGTATACACTAAAATTATTTATGGATACACCAGAAAATATTCGACTTGAAAGAAGACTAGTTAGAGATGTGAGAGAAAGAGGACGAACTATCAAATCAATAAAGGATCAATATAATTCCACTGTTCTTCCTATGCATAATAAGTACGTTGAACCATCAAAAATATTTTCCGATCTCATTTTAGATGGAGGGGATAATATCAATGACATTATTAATAAAATTGAAGAATTGATTAAAAGCTAGGATGGCACTAACACCGATAAATTCTGGTTGGATAGAAGTGATTTGTGGTGGCATGTTTTCGGGAAAAACCGAAGAATTAATGCGAAGATTGCGGAGAGCTGAAATTGCAAAAATGTCCATTTCTATTTTTAAACCTAAAATTGATTCTCGTTATGATGAAGGTCATATTGTTAGCCATAATAAAGATAAAATGATGTCTTTTATAATTGATAATCCAAAAGAGATAATTAATGCCTCAGTAAATCATGATGTGGTTGGCATTGATGAGACCCAGTTCTTTGATCATTCAATTGTAGATGTATGCAGAAAGCTGGCGTCTAATAAAAAGAGAGTAATTGTTGCAGGCCTAGATACAGATTACAGGGGCCTCCCATTCGGACCAATGCCTGACATGATGTGTGAGGCGGAATATGTTGATAAATTAAGAGCTATCTGCCTTGAATGTGGGGATCCTGCATCATATAGCCAGAGGACATCCAAAGATTCCGATCAAGTTGTCATTGGAGAAATGGATAAATATGAGGCCAGATGCAGAAAATGCTTCCAACCACCTGAGGGTCATTAAAAATGAAATTTACTGGTTTTATAGGGGTGATATTCCTTTTAGGGATTGCATATATTTTATCTAATAACCGTAAAGCAATTAAACCTAGAACAGTCTTTTGGGGTATTGGACTACAACTATTATTTGCAGTTGTAATTCTGAAGATTCCTTTAGTGAAAAATCAATTTTCTAAAATTGATAATATTTTTAAAAAACTAATTAGCTTTTCAGATGCTGGTAGTGACTTTCTTTTTACATCTTTCATCCCTGAGGTAGGGTACCACGCTGCGATGGTAAACTTTGCTTTCCGTGCGTTACCGGTTATTATATTTTTTTCAAGCCTGATAGCGGTAACATACCATTTTGGTCTAATTCAACATGTCGTAAAGCTGGTTGCAAAAGTTATGCAAATAAGCATGAAAACAAGTGGAGCAGAAACATTGAGTATATCTGCAAATGTTTTTGTAGGACAAACAGAGGCACCAATATTGATTCGACCATTCATAAATAGTATGACGAAGTCTGAGCTAATGGCTGTAATGACAGGAGGGTTTGCAACTGCTGCGGGATCTGTCCTCGCGTTATATGTTTTATGGCTCAAATCAATTCCTGGTATTGCTGGCCACCTATTGGCAGCAAGTATTATGTCCGCTCCAGCTGCACTAGTTATGGCAAAAATAATATATCCTGAGACAGAGCACCCTGATACATTTGGAAAAATAGAGTTGCCCCAGAACAAAAAATCAGAAAATGCAATGGATGCACTTGGACAAGGAGCAACAGATGGACTAAAACTAGCTGCAAACGTTGGAGCAATGTTAATCGCATTTGTTTCAATAATAACTATGGTCAACTATATCATGGTTTATTTATTTTCAATTAATATGCAAGAAGTAATGGGGGTCATTTTTCAACCGCTGGCCTGGTCCATGGGTGTCCCTTGGAATGAAGCACATTTGTTAGGTACTTTAATGGGTGAAAAAATAGTCTTAACTGAATTAATCGCATACTCTAATCTCAGTAATCTCATTATGAATGACCAAATATCAGAACGTACTGCTATTATAGCAAGCTATGCCCTTTGTGGATTTTCTAATTTTGGCTCAATAGGTATCCAATTAGGGGGGATTGGTGGTATGGCACCAAATCGAAGAGGAGATCTATCTACTATTGCGCTTAAAGCAATGATTGGAGGAGCATTGGCTTCATGGCTAACAGCAACCATTGCTGGTCTTTTATTATGATGGAGAGAAAATGAAACTATTAATTATGGGGCCTCCTGGTGTAGGGAAAGGGACACAGGCTAAGATTATTAAGGATAAGTTGCAGATAGCTCACATATCTACTGGAGAACTCTTGCGTCAAGAGATTGCTGAAAAAACGGAAGTTGGTATAGTTGCAAAAAAATATATTGACCAGGGCAAGTTAGTCCCTGATAATTTCTTGTTTACCATTGTGAATGAGAGATTAGGTCAACCAGATTGTAGAGATGGCTACATCTTAGATGGATTTCCTAGAACACTAAATCAGGCCAATGGTCTTGAAACAATTATGGGTTCATTCGACCATAGCTTAGATAGAGCAATAAGCCTCTACGCAGATGAAGATGCACTTGTGGAGAGACTGGTAAAACGTGGAGAAAATTCTGGACGAAGTGACGATACTTCTAACATAATTAGAAACCGACAAAAAATCTATTGGCAACAAACTGCACCATTGTTAGACTTTTATGAAGAAAGAGGTCTATTAGACAATGTCAATGGCCTTGGAGAAATCAAAGAAATAACAGAAAGAATTTTAACAGTAATAAAATAGTCATGCTGAAAGTAGGATTAACAGGAGGTATTGGAACAGGTAAAAGTTCTGTAAGTTCCCTATTTAATGATTGGGGAGCATATATTTTTGATGCAGACTTAGTAGCAAAAGAAATTCTAAACCATGACAATACTGCCCAAGGTGAGATAATAGCTGAATTCGGTACAGATATTCTGAATAAAGAAGGCAGTATAGAGAGAAATAAACTAGCTAGGATAGCATTCCAAGATGAGAATCACCAGTTAAGATTAAACTCCATTATTCATCCATATGTTTTTAGAAAGATTGATTCAAGTTTTGATAAAATTTTGGACAACGGTGCACATGACATATTTTGCGTTGATGCAGCTTTGATTTATGAATCTGGAGCAGATACACACATGGATTATGTCGTGGTGGTAACTAGCCATCTTCGACTTCGTACTGAGAGAGTGATGGAAAGAGGCAATTTAACTCGAGATGAATTTTTAAGAAGATTAGAATTACAGTGGCCTGATGAAGATAAAGTACACATGGCGGATTACGTCATCCATAATAACGGAACTAAAGAAGATTTAATTGTTGAGTCAAAAAAGGTATACGATTTAATATCCTAATCTCTCATTGCTAGTGGCTTATCTAAAATTTCTTTAATTATTATCGACTTCCTGAGCAATTTTTTAGAATTAAACAACTCTTCTTTTAAGTTTTTCTGTTTTAACCACTTATTCCCGAAGTGCAATTCTTCTCTTTCTGCAAGTTTAGAATGATAGATATTATCTTCGAATTTTTCGACTTGATCATCAATTAAGCTTAAATCTTCCTCTTCAATTTGTTCACTTGCAATAGGCTGGTCAGGTTGTGTTTCTGATACTTCTTCAACCTGGTTTTCATTTTCTGATACCAATAAGTCTTTTACAGCAGAGCTTGGATCTGGAGTTTTTGGATTTTGTTCAAACAAATCATTTAATAGTTGCTCAAAATTATTTGATGGTTCTTCTGGTTCTAGATAATCTTCATTGTCCCAGTCTGGATCAGATTCTATAATTTTACGATTTTTATTTTGCTGGCGTTTTTTCATGAAACCTGAAACAAGATAAAGTAACAGCACCCCTAACCATTCCATATTATGCGTCCTCTTTTTTTAGAAGAAATAATACACCATTGCAAAAAATTTCATTTAGGATTGGTATTCGTGAAAATGGATTAATAATCTTTGGGAGACCAAATCGAAATGAATACGCTGGTCTTATAAACCAGTTACTTTCTTTGGAAATACTATAACCAATCTTTTCAATTATATTTCTCATTTTTTGGATTGAAATCCTGGTTTTCTTTGTATCAAGTAGATATTGAATTTTCTTTTCTGGACATCCAATCATCTTTAGGTAAAATATATAAATAAAGTTTGGCATTAGATGCAGATACGGCAGCTTCCCCATTATTTTAGGCACAGTCTGTTGATGTCCAGCATACGCACAATATTTCGGAGGAAAAGATATAAATAATTTTCCACCTGGTTTTAGAATAGTATGAATATTTCTAAGAGCTAACTCTTGGTCGGGAATATGTTCTATTACATCTCGAAGAATAATTGTATTGTATTGTCCTGTTATTTCACCGTTATAGCTATCAGGGTTACATATATCAGCCTGGAAAAGATGGATTAAATTATCATTGTCTAATAGAATCGCATTATTATATCTTGCATCTGATAATTCTAATCCTGAACAAACGGCACCCTTTTGTTGATAAAACTTCATTAACCCTGCCTCTGCACATCCTATCTCAAGTATTTTGTATCCGTTAACATCTGAATCACCAATGTAATCAAAAAGAAAATTTTCGCCATACCATTGTTGTTCATCGTAACAACGGAGACATCTCTTTGAGATTTGACTTGATACATGCTTTTTTATTACATGATCCAAGATTATTACCCTTTAAACTATACTAAAATTAATCGGTGTTTTCTTCAGCAATCGATTCCGAACCAGTATCTGCAATAGAATCACGCATTGTAGTGTCTGATTTAATATTTTCCATTTTGTAATAATCCATAATACCCATGTTCCCCTCTTTGAATGCATGGGCCATGGCTCGAGGGACTTCAGATTCTGCTTCAACAACCTTGGCCTTCATTTCTTGAGTCCTTGCTGTCATCTCTTGTTCCTCTGCAACAGCCATAGCTCTTCTTGTTTCTGCCTTAGCCTGGGCTACTCTTAAGTCTGCCTCAGCTTGGTCAGCCTGCAATGATGCTCCAATATTTTTACCAACATCAAGGTCTGCAATGTCAATTGACAGTATTTCAAAGGCTGTTCCTGCATCTAGACCTTTGTCTAAAACGGCTCTTGAAATATTATCAGGGTTTTCTAAAACCTTGGAATAGTTAGATGCTGACCCAATGGCAGAAACAATACCTTCCCCAACCCTGGCAATTATTGTGTCATCAGTTGCACCTCCAACCAGTCCTGGAATATTTGTCCTTACTGTAACTCTTGCTCTTGCTTTTAATTCGATACCATCTTTTGCAACTGCTGCCAAGTAACCATCTTTAGGAGCATTAATGACCTTAGGATAAACAGACGTTTGAACTGCTTCATTAACATCCCGTCCAGCAAGGTCAATTGCGGTAGCAGTTTCAAAAGGAAGTTGTATGTTAGCTTTATCTGCAGCAATCAAGGCTGCTACAATATTTTGGACATTCCCACCAGCGAGATAGTGCGTCTCAAGCATATCGGTTGTAATGTGTTGCAAACCAGCCTTATGCAGGTTAATAACCCCATCAGTAACTAACCTCGGAGAAATCTTTCGTAATCGCATACGAATTAAATCAACAATTCGTATTCTACCAATCCCAAGTGACACAATTCCTTGTATCCACATTCCAACTGGAACAAAATAAAATAAAGTAATGGTTGCAAAAACAATGAAACCAAGTAAAACCATTTGTACTACAGGCATAATTAAACTCTCCCTTTTATAATTCTCTTACTAGGACTCGGTTACCATCTACACTTAAAATGGTAACTTCTTTCCCCTTTTCAATAAAACCGCCTTCAGTTAAAACAAATATTCTCCGATCTTTAATATTAATCCATCCTGAAGGATGGAGATCAGTATCTGCTATTGCAATTTCCCCTTTTAGGTTTTCCCAGCCTTGGGTATTTGAAAAACCTTGATCTTTATTTTGAGAACTTGGTGCGGTTAATTGTTCCCAAAACTTTGATTTAATCATCAACCTCCCCAGAAGAATAATCCCTATTATTGCACCAATTAAGCCAATTAAAAAACCATCCATTGCTTGCCCTAATACTTCTTCACCAACAGGAACCTCTGGCAATAAGAGAAGGTATAATCCATACAACATAACTCCAATACCCCCTATCCCAACAATACCAAAACCAGGAATGACTAACATTTCAAGAAGAAGTAATGATAGACCTGATAATATAAATATCATGTCCGACATTGTTGCTAGTTGTGCAATATAGGAAACACTTAACGACAAAATTAAACAAGTTAAACCAACGAAACCTGGAATACCCCAACCTGGGCTTTGTAATTCAAAAAGAATCCCCAAGAAGCCAAAGGTGGTTAGTAAAGATGAAACTACTGGGTTAGTTAAAAATCGTACGATGTTTTCTGACCAGTTTTCTGAATTTTCTATGACTTTAACAGAGCCGTAACCCAATGTATCCATTAATGCATCGATAGTTTCAGCAGAACCGTCAGCAATACCGTATTTAACTGCTTGATCAGTTGTTAATGAAATCAACTTGCCGTCTTTTCTCCCTTCAATATCATCGACTAAGACAGAATCACCATTAATAACTAGATGGGTAAAATTAAGCTCTTCATCAACCATCCCTCGGGCTATCTCCTTATTTCGCCCACGCTTTTCAGCAGTTGCAGCCATCTCTTCACGCATAAAGCTAATTACTTTTTCACTACCTTTTTTACCTGACATGTCCACGGCAGTTGCAGCCCCAATTAGACCTCCTCCAGTCATGTAAATTTTTTCACATGACAATGAAATAAGAGCCCCTGCTGAAATCGCTCTTCTGTTGATAAATGCTACTGTAGTAATTTCAGAACCTAAAATAGCATCCTTAATCTGTGTTGCAGCATCAACTCGACCACCAAAAGTGTTTATATCAAAAATAACAAGGGATGCATTTTCTGATTCAGCCCTATCCAAGGTTCTTTGAATAAATGGTGGGAGACCCAGATCAATTGTGCCTTCGATTGGGACTCTGTAAACTACGTCTCCAAAAGTTGGTGAGATAAGCAATATTATTAAGAATAGTTTTATCACAATTATGAAATCTTATTTATTATTTGATATTAAACAGTCAAAATTTAGGTATAACACAGTTGTAATTTTGGTATAAGATGAAATTCTCTCACAAGGTCACATACTACTTATTAGTACTATTCAAAACATTATTATCATCAATCTCAAAGAGATCTAGAAGTAAATTAGCATTTCAAATTGCTAGCATATTGTATCATAATTTGCGATTGAGAAAGAACTTAGCCAGTGAAAATATAAAAAAGGCATTTCCACACTGGTCAGATGTGAAGGTAAACCTTACTTTAAGGAAAACGTACTTATTCTTTGCCCAAAATCTCATTGATTTTATTTCTGTACCAAAATCGTGGGATGGAATAATTATTAACATCAAGGGGGGAGAAATCCTTGAAGAAGCGATAGAACAGCGTAAGGGAGTTGTTCTTATTTCCGGACACTTTGGATGTTGGGAAATTTTAGGTAAGTGGGTTGGAGAAAAGGTGCCCTTATTTACGGGTGTTGCACAGCGACAAAAAAACAGAGGAGCAGATAAGTTTTTCCAAGAACAAAGAGAGATTCCAGGGACAGGACATATTTTTAGAAAAGAACCTATTGGAAAGATGTATGATGTTCTAAGTAGAAATGGAGTTTTAGGATTAGTGAGCGATCAAGATGCTAAAAGAAAAGGTGTCTTTGCTGACTTTTTTGGTTACCCAGCATCAACTCCTAAAGGAGCAGCTTTGTTTCACATTCGGACCTCTGCTCCAATGCTCGTTGGAGTTTGTATAAAAAAGGCGTTTATGAATTATGAAATAAAATTTTTAAAGGTAGACACCTCATCCCAAGACATAGGAGATATTACCCAACAGTATACAAGTACTTTAGAAAAGTGTATCCGATCAAACCCAGAACAATACTTTTGGTTTCATCGTAGATGGAAAACAAAACCTTGAAAAAACCAGTATGTTTGAAAGAGTAAAAGAAGATAATAGTGATAGTATAAAAAAAGCGACTTCGGTTTTAGAAAGTGGGGGAATCGTAGCATATCCAACAGATACTATTTATGGATTTGGTTGTGATGCAAGAAATGAAAAAGCTATTGAACGACTTAATAAAATAAAAGGCCGGTCAGCGCCAATGAGTGTTTTATGTCCTAGTTTTCAAAATGTTTCATCCTGGATAGATTTGCCAAGCCATGAAAAAGTTATTATTGAGAAACAAATAAAACCAAAAACAACTTTAATTGTACCAGTAAAAAACAATATTGTATCGAACCTGATCTTAGGGAACGGGAATACACTAGGAATTAGAATTTCAAATCATCCATTCTGTATCTCTGTTGCACATAATTATCCCAACCCTATTACAACAACAAGTGTTAATCGTTCAGGGCATAAACCATTGTCGGACCCATATAGAATTGAGTTGGAGTTTTCAAATGAAATAGAGCTATGCATTGATGACGGCGTTATCAAAGGGCAAGGATCAAAAATATATAAGTATGAAAACCAGTCCTGGACCCTAATAAGATCATGAATTTATTAATTATTTTCTTTTTTTCACTTTCATTAGCTTTTTCTTCTGCAAGTATGAAAATAGGGGAAGAACTCAAGTATCGTGCATATTTTGGTGGGGTTCCAGCAGCCGAAGCCTCTCTTGAAATTATTGGCAAAGAAAAGCTTAATGGGACAAATACATATCACGTAAGATTCAGCGCAAAATCAAAAGGCATTATCAATTATTTATTCCCAATAAATGATAAGATAGATCTTTGGCTTACTGAAGATTCCTTATTAA
>Ga0207993_1000734_pt1 | contig 12821 bp, 13 predicted proteins | sample ETN01SmetaG_2_FD_185791 | JGI IMG/M metagenome (GOLD analysis project Ga0207993, IMG submission 185791) | Marine microbial and viral communities from oxygen minimum zone, Eastern Pacific Ocean - ETNP2014F12-01SV265 (SPAdes) (version 2) | ecosystem: Environmental > Aquatic > Marine > Oceanic ...
TTTCGCGTTGCATCGAATTAAACCACATGCTCCACCGCTTGTGCGGGTCCCCGTCAATTCATTTGAGTTTTAGCCTTGCGGCCGTACTCCCCAGGCGGATAACTTAATGCGTTAGCTGCGCCACTAGATAAATCTAACGGCTAGTTATCATCGTTTACGGCGTGGACTACCAGGGTATCTAATCCTGTTTGCTCCCCACGCTTTCGCACCTCAGTGTCAGTATCTATCCAGAAAGTTGCCTTCGCCATTGGTATTCCTCTTAATATCTACGCATTCCACCGCTACACTAAGAATTCTACTTTCCTCTCTAGTACTCTAGCTTACCAGTTTTAGATGCAGTTCCGAGGTTAAGCCCCGGGATTTCACATCTAACTTAGTATGCCACCTACGCGCGCTTTACGCCCAGTAATTCCGATTAACGCTTGCACCATCCGTATTACCGCGGCTGCTGGCACGGATTTAGCCGGTGCTTATTCTGTAATTAACGTCAAGGTTAAGTGGTATTAACACCTAACTTTTCCTCGTTACCTAAAGTGCTTTACAACCCGAGGGCCGTCATCGCACACGCGGCATAGCTGGATCAAGCTTTCGCTCATTGTCCAATATTCCCTACTGCTGCCTTCCGTAGAAGTCCGGGCCGTGTCTCAGTCCCGATGTGGCTGGTCATCCTCTCAAACCAGCTAAAGATCGTTGCCTTGGTAAGCCATTACCTTACCAACAAGCTAATCTTGCATAGGCTCATCCGATGGTGAGAGCCGAAGCCCTCTTTACTCCGTAGAGATTATGCGGTATTAATTCGAGTTTCCTCGAGCTGTCCCCCGCCATTGGGTAGATTCCTATGTATTACTCACCCGTCCGCCACTTTACTCACATCCGAAGATGCTTTCTCGTTCGACTTGCATGTATGAGGCTTGCCGCCAGCGTTCAATCTGAGCCATGATCAAACTCTTCAAATAAACTGTTATCCATCTTAAAAGATGGAAATTTTTGTTTCACTTTTGACAGTGAAATTTTTTTGGGCACTCACACGAGTGACTAAATTGTTCTCAATTAGATCGACCCCATCTTTGTGGGGAATGACAAAGTATAGACCTTTCGGAAAAAAAAGAAAGAGTTTTTTCAATTAATTTTCGACTATTAAAACCAGGCTATAGTTAAGTTACGAAAAGGGTTTGCATTATCTCGTCTCCAAGAAAAAAAATGGTCTTTTTCTAGGTATGAACAAGGTGAAAAATTATTCATTACTTCGATACCATATTGATGCAATTCATGCACAGTATATTGTCTTAAATTCATGTATGTTCTGCCCTCAAAATTACTTAAGAAACCGGTAATATCTTTATTATTCTCTATAAATGCTTCTATGAAATCGCCCTTTACCTCAAAATGTTCTCTACTTATATGAGGTCCAATATAAGCGTGGGTAAATGGTTTAGAAGAATTTCCTTCAATAGCTTTTGCGATTATGTCGTTTTTTAAACCCTTCCAGCCGCAATGCAAACCGCTAATTACACTTTGTTCCTCATCCCAAAGCAATAGAGGTATACAGTCTGCTGTTTTAATTGCAAATGCAGCTTTTCTATCAGTAGATAAAAAACCATCGAACTCATTATTTTCTATGGTATCGATGCCTAATATGTTTGTGCTATGCGTTTGATTGAACTCTTGGTAGCTCGATACACCGAAATATTTCTCTAACAATTCATTTTTGGTTTTAATGCTCTCCTCAGAAAAATTTCTTTCTCCTTTTAAAGAAATAATAATATTTGGACTTTGTGAAACTTCTAAAAAATTAAAACCTTCTATTTCAATGACATTCATTTTTCTAGCTTTGTACAGGTCTCAGCAAAATCAGAAGGCAGCTGTGATTTAAAATTGAATTCTTCACCTAGATAAATAAGCGCTAAATTATAGGAGTGCAATGCTTGTCTATCGAGATCAGTTACTGCTTTAAGTTCTTTTGGATCTGCATCTTTCCATATTTTAATATTGTTATATGACTTATCACCTACGATTGGATGGCCGATATGTTTAAGATGAACTCTAATTTGATGGGTTCTTCCTGTCTCAAGTTCAACATCTAATAAACTAAAATTCTTATAGCGATCTTTTACTTTGAAGTGAGTTATAGCACTTCGTCCACCCTCTTTTACACAGAAAAGCAATCTGTTCTTAGGGTGCCTTCCAATTGGCAAATCAATAGTTTTGCCCGATATAGGTTCGCCATGCACCAAAGCATAATAATTTCTTTTAATTTCTTTATTTTGAATTAAGTCAGTAAGGATAGTGTGAGATTGAATGGTTTTTGCTAATAACATTAGGCCGCTAGTATCTTTATCAAGCCTATGAACTAAACCATATCTTGGTAGCTCTCTTTGCTTTGGTCTTATAAATAGTAGTCCATTTATTAATGTAGCGTCTTTCTGTCCAGCTCCTGGATGTACTGTTAATCCAGCCTGTTTGTCTATGACAATGAAATCATCATTCTCAAAGACTATGTTCAAAGGAATGTCTTGAGCTTCATCATCTCCTTCAGGTTTTATTTCAAAAGATATATCAACCACATCATCAATTTTTAAAAGATGGTTTCTTTTAACTTGCTCCCCATTCACAAGAACTTGTCCATCCAGTATTAATTGTTGAACTATTCCTCTAGAAATTGAATCTAAGTTTTTGGCTAGGAAAATATCAACACGGTTATTTGAATTCTCTTCGTCAACTTGAAATCTTTTTGATATCATTGGGTTTTAGTTTAATGCATATAAATAATTTTCATGAAAAATAAGTTTTTTATTCTTTTAATATCAGTAATGATCTTGATGAGTTGCGCAAGCACAGAACAAGATGAAGCTGAGCCAGCAGAAGTAATTCTTTATAGAATGGCCCAAGACAGAATGAATGCTCAAAATTTCATGGGTGCAGTTGAGTCACTTGCCCGAATAGAAAGGTTCTATCCTTTTGGGGTCTATGCTGAACAAGCAAGGGCTGATCTAATCTATGCACATTATATGACTGGAGATTATGATCAAGCATATGCAGCTTCTGAGAAATTCATACGTCTATATCCAAGAAATACAAACATTGATTACGCATATTTTATGAAAGGAATGACAGGCTATTATGCTGATGATGGTTTGCTAGGCAATATATTCTCGTTAAGTCTTGCTAAAAGAGATATATCAGGTGCTATGCAGTCATATGCTGATCTTACAGAATTCTTGATTCGCTATCCTGAAAGTGAGTATATCGATTCTGCTAGAGAGAGATTAATTTTTCTCAGAAATCTAATTGCAAGCAGTGAGCTAGATGGAGCAGAATATTATATGAAGAGAGGCGCTTATCTTGCTGCGCTAAAGAGAGCAAATTATGTGCTCAAGAACATACCAAACTCAACTGAAACTGAAAGAGCCCTTGATATTATGAAGAGATCATTTATCGAGTTAGGCTATGAAGAATACGCTGAAAAAATTTCAAGCGTAGAAGTCATTAACTAAAATGAACTTTCTTATTTTTGGGGTTTTAGCCCCGATTGCTTATTTTCTCCTACGTTTTTTTATCAAAAAATTGGTAATGAATTTTATTCAAAATGCAAAAAGAAATTCCAATATAAAGAATATGTCTAAGTGTGAAAAATGCGATACTTTTATGCATGAAGATGAACTCATCACCAGTGATGGAAAGAAAGTCTGTAATAAACCAAGCTGCAACAAATAATGCCTAATATAAAAATTGTATCTGGAAGATTGGGTGGAAGAATAATAAAGACTATTAGTAATGCCAGCTTGAAACCTACTCCTTCTAGAATAAAGGAACAAATTTTTTCTTGGCTTCGGCCTCTTAATTCAGACTGTAAGTGTCTTGATTTATTTGCAGGCTCTGGATCACTGGGGATAGAAGCACTATCTAATGGAGCCAAAAGTGTGGTTTTCATTGAGCAAAATCAGGAACTTTACAATTCTCTTTATAAAAACTGCAAAGAACTAGATATCTTACAGGAGGTCCGACTTTTTAAGCAGAGTGCTGAGAATTACATAAGAAGGACAAAAGATGAGACTTTTGATCTTATATTCTTAGATCCTCCTTATAATAAAGACTACATACATAAGCTTTTGTTGAAAATAATTAATAATTTTTCTAGAAATGGGACGCTAATTTATATTGAAGAGTCTAATTTTGATTTTTCCGATTTCAATGATTCACTGACTCTACTGAAGGAGACAACTTCTGGAAAATCATATGGACGACTATTTGAGGTAGTAAAATGAAAATCGCAACAAGATCATCAAAACTTGCTATAGCTCAAGTTCAATTATTAATAGATTCTTTAAAAGATGAAAATCTTGATTTTGAAATCAAGAAACTAATTACTGAGGGCGATAAAAAAAGTGCTGATGGACAGAATTTATTTGATAAAGCTCATTTTGTAGAGGATATTGAAGATAGCCTTATCTCAAAAGAATCTGATGTAGCTGTGCACTCTCTAAAAGATATGTCTTCTATAGATAGAGATGGTTTAGAAATTTTTGCTGCTATAGCTCATCCATTTAGAAATGACGTATTGGTTTATCGCGATGGGGTGAGTTTAAGTGATCTAACAAAACTTCATATTGGCACATCAAGTTTACGCAGAAAGAGGCAATGTAAATTCTTCTTAGGCAATGAGAACTGTTCTGAAATAAGAGGGAATATCGATACTAGGCTGATGAAATTACACAAAGGTGAATTTGATGCAATTATTTTAGCTAGGGCAGGTATAGAAAGATTGCAGTTTAATGAAAATTATATCGATCTAAATTTCCTTCCAGCTATTGGCCAGGGTGTCATTGCCATTCAATGCCGTTCTGATGATCAAGAAACAAAGAATAAACTTTCTAAGATCAGAAATGAGGAGCTACAGCAATGCATAGAGATTGAAAGATACATAGTAAGAAGACTAGATGCCACTTGTAGTTCTGCTCTATCAATAAAAGCCAACTTATCCAATGAATGCCTTAATGTAGATCTTGAGATTTATGGTAAGGAAACATTTTTAAGCAAATCAATATCGTCTGAAATTGGCTCTCAGCCAGAAGTGTTCGATAAATTAATTGATGAGATAATTTCTGAAGGAGGTCTAGAATTACTTAATGAAAATAATTGATACAAGGCCTATTGAGAATTTAAGTCAATCTAATGAAATATTAAATATCCCTTTATACGATATAAAGAGTCTTGACCAAGTAATTAGCATTAGCAAATATGAGAATATTATCTTTCAAAGCCCTATCGCTGTAAAAAATTTCAGATGTATTAAGGATTTAGAGAGCAAAAGAATTATTTCTATGGGTCCTGGCACAAGTACAGAACTAAAAAAATTTGGCTATATTGCTGAACAACCAAAAACCGAATTTAATTCAAAAGGAGTAATAGACCTATTGCTAAAGGGAGAGATTTTAGGAAAAACTCTTGTCGTAAAGGGAAAGGGAGGGCTTTCAGACATAGCGAACTACCTAAATTCAGCAAGCTTTGAAACAGATGAAATAAACGTTTATGTCAGGAAGTCATTTGAATGCTACAAGGACTTAAGAGATAAATTTTTAGATTGTGATGCTATCATTTTTACTAGCTCGTTATCAGTAGATTTATACTTCAAAAATTTATTTCAAGAAAATGAAAAAGTAACTTATTTACCTATTTCAGAAAGAATAAAATCTGCCATTAATTCCTATGGACATGAGGCAAAAACAATAAATTATTTCGCAGAAAACTTAATGGAAGAGATTAAAGCTACTTAGCTTTAGTTTTTGTCATTGATGCAAAGAATTCTTCGTTTGTCTTAGTATTTTTGAGTTTTGAAATTAAGAACTCAGTTGCAGCAACTTCTTCCTGCTCACTTAAAACTTTACGCAACATATGAACTCTTGTTAACTCATCTTTATCAACTAGAAGATCTTCTCTTCGTGTTCCAGATCGCATTATATTGATAGCAGGAAAGACTCTTCGCTCAGCTATTTTTCTCTCTAAGTGAACTTCCATGTTACCAGTACCTTTGAATTCTTCATAAATGACATCGTCCATCTTCGAGCCTGTTTCTACTAAAGCTGTAGCAATAATTGTAAGACTACCGCCTTCTTCTATGTTCCTTGCTGCACCATAGAATCTTTTAGGTCTTTCCAAGGCATTTGAATCTACACCACCAGAAAGAATTTTACCGCTTGCTGGCTGAACAGTATTGTATGCTCTTCCTAAACGAGTAATTGAATCTAATAGGATTATCACGTCTTTTTTATGTTCGACTAGCCTTTTTGCTTTTTCTATAACTAGATCTGCTACCTGAACATGACGTTGAGGTGATTCATCAAATGTACTAGCAACCACTTCTGCATCTACCGTTCTTTGCATATCAGTAACCTCTTCTGGCCTTTCATCAATGAGCAAAACAATTACGTGTGACTCAGGATTATTTTTTGTGATGGATTGAGCAAGATTTTGTAACAATAAAGTTTTACCAGCTTTTGGTGGCGAAACAATCAGCCCCCTTTGCCCTTTACCAATAGGAGCCACAAGATCAATTATTCTTGCAGAAATATCTTCAGAGCTCCCTGAGCCTGTTTCTAATCTAAAACGATCATCAGGAAACAATGGAGTAAGATTTTCAAATGCAATTTTTTCCTGAGTTTTTGAAGGCTCATTATCATTAATTGTTTCGACTTGCACCAAAGCAAAATATCTTTCTTGTTCTCTTGGAGGTCTAATATTTCCAACAACAAAATCACCTGTTCTTAAGTTAAATTTTCTAATTTGACTTGGGGAGACATAGACATCATCTGGCCCTGCTAAATATGAGCCCCATGGAGACCTTAGGAAACCAAACCCATCAGGTAGTGTTTCTAAAATACCACCACCTAATAACTCTTTACCGTCTTTTGAAATAGTTTTGAGGATATTAAAAATAATATCTGCCTTCTTCTGTCTAGAAACATGTTTTAGACCATGTTCTTCTGCAATTTTAAGAAGTTCTTTAGTAGTTTTTTGTTTTAATTCTAGTGCGTTCATATATAAAAAAAATTGAAATTTGGTGGGAATGAATTATCCGAGTACCAATAATAATGTATTTGTACGAAATTTAGAAGTTTCTTGTAACTAAATCTTCTAATTCCTCTAAGCCAACAGCTCCTATTAAGCTGTCAACCATTTCCCCATTTTTAAAAATCATCAATGAAGGAATACTCCTCACATTGTACTGCAGTGCAAGTTCTCTATTTGAATCAACATCTACTTTACAAACAGAAAGGTTCTCAGAATATTTTTCAGCTAATTCCTCAAGAGTAGGCGCAATTTGTTTGCATGGCCCACACCACTCTGCCCAAAAATCTACAAGAACAAGCTTAGATTGTTCAAGTACTTCTTTTGAAAATGTCTCTTTATTAACTGATATCGTCATAATTTTCTGCAACCCACTTTGCGTAATATGTTATTACTGAAGATGAGCCTGCTCTGAAAAGACTTATTAGAGTCTCAGGGATAACATTATGTTTAAATATTTTTTTGTCAATACCTAGTTGTAACATTGAGTACTCGCCACTAACCTGATATGCAAAGACAGGAGCATCTGTATTAGAAGATATTTCTCTAATGACATCTAAATAAGGCATGCCAGGTTTTACCATTAAAATGTCAGCTCCTTCATTTAAATCTAGTCTTGCTTCCTTCAATGCTTCAGCTAAGTTTCTTTTATCCATCTGATATGAATCTTTTGAAATGCCTTGTACTTGTTTTGAACCAACGGCATCCCTAAATGGCCCATAAAAATTTGAAGCATACTTTGCTGAATAGCTGAGTATTATGGTGTCCTTTAAATTTTCGCTTTCTAGAGATTTTCGTATTACTCCAACTCTGCCATCCATCATATCTGAAGGCGCAATAATGTCTGAGCCTGCATGGGCAAGATTTACTGACATTTTTTCTAGAGATTTAAGAGTCTCATCATTATCAACATCACCCTCAACAATTACTCCATCATGCCCAGAAAGGGTATAAGGGTCCAAAGCTACATCAGTGATGAGCACTAATTCTGGAAATTTTGATTTTAATTGTGCAACAAGATTACACATAAAATTTTCAGGATTTAATGCTTCAGTTCCATTGGCATCTTTTAATTTGTCTGAAATATTTGGAAATAGAGCAATCGTATTTATGTTTAATTTTAATAATTCATCAACTTCATTAAAAAGTGTTTCATTGGAATGGATAAATTGACCTGGCATAGTTTCTATTTCCTGTTTTTGAGAATTAGAGTCAGAAACAAATAAGGGCTGGATTAGCTTAGATTTATGTAACTTAGTTTCAGAAACTAAATTCCTTATAGTTTTATTCTTTCTTAGCCTTCTTGGCCTGACTTTTGGAAAAAGATTGTTTAACATATTTACCTGTAGGCCATTAAGTATAGCCTACTTAGAAATTTTCAATTAATTGCTGCAATTATTACAATAGCAATACTACAAAATAGATTAAAAATACTATAAAAATAATATTTTACTGTTGTTAAAATGTGGTTAAATTCATTGAAAATATATATAAATTCGTTTAAAGTCGCATAAATGAAAATATTAGTTATAAATGGCGTTAATTTAAATATGCTTGGTAAAAGAGAAACCGAACTATATGGTTCGGAGTCTTTATCTGATCTTCAGGCAAAACTTGAAGGCCTTAACTATGATGTAGACTTAGAATTTTTTCAAAGCAATTCTGAGGAAGAAATCATAAACAAAATACATTCTCATAAAGACGAGAAGTACCACTGTGGAATCTTCAATTTTGGTGCACATACACATACTAATATTTCTATAAGAGATGCTATTCTTTCTGTTAACCTCCCTTTTTACGAAGTACATATTTCTAATGTCTTTGCTCGTGAGGATTTCAGACATACATCGTTTTTTAGCGACATAGCTAAAGGATGCATAGTAGGTTTAGGTTTTGATGGATATGAATTTGCACTTACAAAAATTATCAGAGGTGAAAATGGATCTTAGAAAAATAAAAAAATTAATTGAAATGCTGCAAGAGTCTGATCTTAATGAAATTGAAGTCAAGGAAGGCGAAGAAAGTGTAAGAATCAATAGAAAGAAGGATAATGTTGTTCATACTTCAGTAGCTCCTGCCCCTATTTCTATGGAAGCAGTTCAAAGTAATGTAAAACCATCGGATAATTTAGAAACTAATGAAGATTCAAGCGATTTAAGCAAGATAACTTCACCAATGGTAGGAACTTTTTACAGAAAGCCATCACCTGATGCAGATCCTTTTGTTGAAGTTGGCCAAGTGGTAAAGAAAGGTGATACAGTCTGCATAATTGAAGCGATGAAAATGATGAATCAAGTTAAGTCACAATTTGATGGCAAAATAATAGCAATTAATGTTGGTGATGGTGAGCCAGTAGAATTTGATCAAGAGTTAATATCCATTGAAGAATCCTAAAAAAATCTTAATTGCTAACAGAGGTGTTATAGCAATTAGGGCCCTCAGAGCTGCAAAAGAACTTGGTTATCAAGTTGCTTCTGTTTATTCAACTATAGATAAAGATCAAAAACACCTAAAACTTTCAGATGAAGCTATTTGTATAGGTCCTGCAGAAGCAAAAGACAGCTATCTGAATGAAGCAGCTATTATTGCAGCTGCTGAATTGGTGGGAGCAGATGCAATTTATCCTGGCTACGGATTTTTAGCAGAGAATCCATCTTTTGCTGAGAAATGTAACCAAAGTGGTTTTAAATTTGTTGGCCCTGATTCAGAAGTAATAGAAATAATGGGGGATAAAATTAGAGCAAAAGAATTAATTGAATCATTAGGGGTGCCTGTTGTCCCTGGCTATACAGGCGATATAAAGGATCAAGAACACATTGAAGGCATTGTTGAAGAGATTGGTTATCCAGTAATAGTTAAAGCATCTGCTGGTGGTGGAGGCAAAGGTATGCGTGTAGTTCAAAATGAAGCAGAACTATGGGATTCTGTTGTTAGTGCTCAAAATGAAGCTGAGTTTGCATTTGGTAATGGTGAAGTTTTTATTGAAAAGTATCTGAAGAAACCTAGGCACATAGAAGTACAAGTATTTGGGGATGGAAAAGGTAAAGTCGTACATCTTTATTCTAGAGATTGCTCACTGCAGAGAAGATATCAGAAAATAGTTGAAGAGGCTCCAGCTAAAAACTTACCAGAAGATAAGCTTAGTGACATTCAAGAAATTTGCGTTAAAGCTTGTTCAGAACTTAAGTATGAAGGTGCTGGAACTTTAGAATTCTTGTATGAAAACAATGAATTTTATTTTATTGAGATGAATACTAGAATCCAAGTTGAGCATACTGTCACTGAAATGATTACTGGGGTCGATCTAGTACAGGCCCAACTATCTTTAGCTCTTGAAGGAAAGTTTGAGCTAGATCAAGAGAAGCTAAGAATTAATGGGCATGCTATGCAATGTCGAATTAATGCTGAAGACCCAGAAACATTTATCCCGTCACCTGGAAAGATAACTACTGTACATAGGCCAGGCGGATATCATGTTAGATTTGAATCGCAAATCTATAGCGGTTACAAAGTTCCATCAAACTATGACTCATTAATTGCAGAGGTTATTGTTAAAGATAATGATAGAGAAAATACTATCAATAAGATGAGAATGGCATTAACAGAACTGGTGATAGAGGGAATAAAGACAAACCAACCTCTGCATTTGAAAATCTTAGATGACGATGGGTTTAAAAATGTTGATTACTATATTAAATATCTAGAAGAAGAGCTCATCAAATGAACGAAATATACGATTTCAACAAAATAGAAAACATTATTCAGGAAAACTGGAAAGCAAATAAAACATTTGAAGTAAATATAGATAGCAATAAACCTAAATATTATTGTCTATCAATGCTCCCCTACCCATCAGGTAACTTGCACATGGGTCACGTAAGAAATTACTCAATAGGTGATGCAGTTTCTAGATATAAAAAATTAAAAGGTTTTAATGTATTGCAACCCATGGGGTGGGATGCCTTTGGTTTACCTGCAGAGAATGCAGCTATTAATAAAAAAGTTCACCCCAAAGATTGGACAGAACAAAATATTGACCATATGAAGAAGCAACTTGATTCTCTTGGTTTTGGATACGACTGGAGCAAAGAAATAAATACTTCAGATCAATCATATTACAAATTTGAACAGGAGCTTTTCCTTAAATTCTATGAAAAAGGGCTTGCATATAGAAAGAAGTCTCTCGTGAATTGGGATCCAGTTGATAAAACTGTGTTAGCCAACGAACAAGTGATAGATGGCAAGGGTTGGCGAACAGGAGCAGATGTTGAACTAAAAGAGATAGAAACTTGGTTTTTGAAAATTACTGATTATGCAGACGAGTTAGAGGCAGGGTTAGACACAATAGACTGGCCTGAAAATGTTAAGAACATGCAAAAAAACTGGATTGGCAAATCAAAGGGTACCGAGATTGAGTTTGAGACAGATGATGGCAGAACATTAAAGGCTTTTACTACTAGGCCAGACACATTATATGGGGTTACATTTTTTGGCATCTCTCCAAATCATCCTATTGTTGAAGAATTGCAAAAGGAAGATGATGATATTAAATCTTTTCTAGAAGAAACAAGAAAAGTTTCTTCAGCAGAGGCTGATCAAGCTAAGGCAGAAAAATTAGGCTTTAAAACCAAAATTAATATCGTTCATCCACTATTGAAAACAAATATTCCTGTTTGGATCATTAATTACGTTTTAATGGATTATGGAACTGGAGCAATAATGGGTGTTCCGGGCCATGATGAAAGAGATTTTGAATTTGCCAACAAATATAATATTCCGATAACAAGAGTAATAAATTCTGAAGAGGATTTACCATTTTCTGGTTCTGGGCCCCTTGTAAATTCAAATGATTTAGATGGACTAATGCCAGAAGAAGCATTTGAAAAAGTTTCAAAGACATTAGCAATAGATGGTAAAGCGAAAATCTTAAACCAATATAGGCTTAGAGATTGGGGCGTAAGCAGACAAAGATATTGGGGTTGCCCAATTCCAATGGAATATAAAGATGGTGAGGCCATTCCAGCTGAAAAATTACCAGTAATGTTGCCTGTAAATGATGATGGTACATATGAGCCTTTGCATCAAAATGACTCTTTTAGATTTCCAAATAATGAGATTGAAAGAGAAACAGATACGTTTGACACATTTATGGAGTCTTCTTGGTACTTTGCCAGATATACATCTGCTCAGAATGATAAAGAAATATTTGATAAAAATACTAACTACTGGCTACCGGTTGATTTATATATAGGTGGTGTAGAGCATGCTATTCTGCATCTTCTCTATTCAAGATTCTTCTTTAAAGTTTTAAGAGACTTGGACATGGTGAAAGGTGATGAGCCATTTAAAAAGCTCTTAACTCAAGGAATGGTTTTAAAGGATGGCGCCAAGATGTCAAAATCTAAAGGCAATACTGTTGATCCAAAAGAATATATAGAAAACTATGGGGCTGATTCCATTAGAACTTTTATGATTTTTGCAAGCCCACCTGAACAGTCTCTTGAATGGTCAGATAATGGCCTAGAAGGATGTCATAAATTTCTAAAAAGGTTATGGGCACTTTCATACAAAATAAAAAATCTTAAAGATGGCGATTTCATTGATTCAGAAAATACCCTGAATGATGAATGTAAAGACTTGTTTATAAAAATTAATGATGATTATGAAAAGCGTCTTAACCTTAATACAGTAGTATCCTCATGCATGGAGATTCTAAATAATATTAATAAAAGATTTTCTCCATCTGGTGTTGCCTG
>Ga0207993_1000735_pt1 | contig 12820 bp, 9 predicted proteins | sample ETN01SmetaG_2_FD_185791 | JGI IMG/M metagenome (GOLD analysis project Ga0207993, IMG submission 185791) | Marine microbial and viral communities from oxygen minimum zone, Eastern Pacific Ocean - ETNP2014F12-01SV265 (SPAdes) (version 2) | ecosystem: Environmental > Aquatic > Marine > Oceanic ...
CGAGAGTTGTGTCAATCACGCAATTAACGAAACTGGGATTGTAGGGAATGAAGTCTTGAAACGTATTAGTAAGGATTCCTTTTTCATTCCCAACAAGTTCTTCATCTTTGCTAGTGGTGCTGTTGCCGATGGTGTCTGTGTCAGGTTGTGGAGTAGGTTGTTGTTCTGATTGAGTTGTTTTTGAAATGTCGGAATTATCGACTTCTGAAATAGCGGGACTTGAGTTTTCAGCACATGAAACCATAAGCGCAATCAGCATTCCTAAAAAGGCCATGTAAGTGATTTTCATTTTGCCATCTCACCGACCGTTCATTTTCAGGTTATTTAATGCTTTGCCCATATGAGAATTCTACGAGATTGCCGTCAGGGTCTCGCAAGGCACAGACATAGCCGACGGGGTCTGGTTCTTGTCTGGGTTCCCATATCAAACAGTCGTGGTGTCTTCCTTGTTCAGCGATTGCATTGACTTCGTCTTTGGATTCAACTTCGATTCCTAGATGAGCGAATGGCGACAGTATGGGTTTTGGTTCCTTAAAGTCAGGTGATTGAAGGAACACTAGAAAGATACTTTTATCGTCTGCTTGTATCCACGCAACTTTGGCACCATTGTCTTCTCGCTGGTGAATGACTTTCAATGGGGTAAAACGGTCGTACCATTGAATTGTTTTCTCAACGTCATGGCATGGAAGAGCGAGATGAGTGAGTTTTGCTACCACCTTTGTATTCTACGACAGAATTTCTGCAAGCAAATACAGAGGCGTATCTCTATTGTTTATGCTCTGCGTATTGAATGAGGCGTTCCATGACTTGTTCGCCGGCTGCAGAGACTGTTCCCGCATTGAAAGGGGGTTGAGGATCATATTCGATCATAAGTTGCATGGCTTTCGCCGCTTCAGTATCTACAAGTAATTGAGACAGACGTAGTGCCATGTCTATACCTGCTGATACACCCGCTGCAGTTATGATTCGTTGATCAAGATGTTCGACTACGCGGTCCGCTACTGGCAAAGACCCCAGTTCCTTCAAAGTGTCGTACGCTGACCAGTGTGTTGTCGCAGTAAGATCGGTGAGTAAACCTGCGGCCGCGAGTACGAGTGACCCTGTGCACACGGAAGTTGTGTATTGTGATGTCGAGTGGGCGTTTTTGAGCCATGTAATAATCTCATGATCGTTCCCATCAAGAAAGGCTCGCGTGCCAACTCCTCCTGGCACAAGGATCACATCGGGTGACGAGATTTCATCAAATGTGTAATCTACAGCTAATCCCAAGAAACCGTTATCAGTTCGTACATTTCCCTTTTCCTTCCCGATAAATGCAACGGTGGCCCCTGGTAAACGTTGTAGGACCTCATACGGGCCGACGCAGTCTAGGGCGGTGAGTTGATCAAATATTGGTATGGCTATTTGCATGTGTAGTCCGATTCAAATTGATTGCATGAATTAAATTACTCCGAGTTTATATCTTCATGTATCTGAGGAAAAGGTACTGAACTCTTGTACTGTGGTCCGGTCATGCAACCACAGAAAACAATCCGGAATGTCGCGATCATCGCCCACGTTGATCATGGGAAAACAACATTGATTGACGGAATGTTGCAACAATCTGGCGCGTTTAGCGACTATAAGGAAACTCAAGATCGGGTCATGGACTCGATGGATATTGAACGAGAACGTGGGATTACGATTCTGGCGAAAAACGCAGCGATTCAATATGGTGAAACAAAAATCAATATCCTGGATACACCCGGCCATGCCGATTTTGGCGGGGAAGTTGAACGTGCGTTGAAAATGGTTGATGGCGTTCTTCTTTTAGTGGATTCAAGTGAGGGTCCTTTGCCACAGACACGTTTCGTTCTTCGGAAAGCATTGTCGCAGAACCTTCCGGTGGTGTTGGTCATTAATAAAATTGATCGCCCAGACGCACGGTGTGCTGAGGTGATAGATGAGGTATATGAATTATTTATTGACTTGGATGCCTCTGATGATCAAATAGATTTTCCAATTATTTACACAGATGCGCGTAAAGGGATTGCGACTACTGATGTTGATCAGCCTGGTGAAAATCTTCTTCCGTTGTTTGACACGCTCGTTGACACGATTCCACCTCCTATGCATGATCCCGATCATCCACTTCAAGCGTGGGTGACGAACCTTGATGCGTCTCCGTATGTGGGTCGAATCGCGTTGTGCAGAATTATGCATGGAACGATTACGAAAGGTGCAAGGGTTTCATGGTGCAAAACGGATGGTGAGATCGTTAATGCGCAAATAGCAAACCTATATGTTACCGAGTACTTGGAGCGGGTTGAAGTTGATACGGCAGGTGCTGGAGAGGTGGTCGCAATTTCGGGGATTGAAGATATTACCATTGGTGAAACGCTGTCTGACCCTGATGATCCCAAGCCTCTTCCGGTTATCACGGTTGATGAGCCGACTCTTTCGGTGACGATAGGAACGAATTCATCGCCTTTAGCTGGGAAAGAAGGCGATAAGCTCACTGCCCGACTTGTGAAAGCACGGTTGGAGAAGGAACTCATCGGGAACGTTTCTATTCGAATGTTCTCCACGGAAAAGCCTGATGCGTGGGAAGTGCAAGGAAGAGGGGAATTACAGTTAGCTATCTTGGTGGAGATGATGCGCAGGGAAGGGTTTGAACTGACTGTAGGGAAACCCGAGGTTGTCACGAAAGAGATAGATGGGAAACTGCACGAGCCAACTGAGTATCTCACAATTGATATACCTGAAGAATATGTTGGACCAGTTACACAATTGCTTGGGAGTCGTAAAGGCCGGTTGGAATCAATGACAAACAATGCAAGTGGGTGGGTTCGCCTTGAATACATCGTTGCTGCTAGAGCATTGATTGGTTTCAGAACTGAATTCCTTACCGAAACTCGTGGTACCGGATTATTGCATCATGTGTTTGAAAATTATGAGCCGTGGATGGGTGATTTGCGAACAAGAATGACTGGAAGTGTCGTTTCTGACCGTTCGGGGGTAGCTACAACATATGCCATTGCCCCCCTTCAAGAACGGACATCTCTTCTAATCTCCCCAGGAACGGATGTTTATGAAGGAATGATTATCGGAGAGAACTCACGACTTGAAGACATGAACGTCAATATCACCAAAGAGAAAAAAATGACTAATGTTCGTGCCGCAGCTTCGGATGATACTGTCCGGTTAACGCCGCCACGAATCTTTTCTTTAGAACAAGCACTTGAATTCATAGCAGCCGATGAGTGCATTGAAGTCACACCTGAAACTATACGGATGCGCAAAACCATTCTAGGAATTACGGACAGAGCAAGAGATGCAAAGCGTCTCAAAAACGAAAATCAGTAATTACGAGAAACCAAATTCTTTTGAGTGTTAGGAAAAACGAACCCGATTTTCCTGCAAAGCATAAATTTGCGACGTAGGAAAAGCGAACCCTATTTTCCTAAGCAGAAATACCAGCAATCCGGTCCGGCATTTTCCTGCAAAAGCGAACCCGATTTTGCGGGTTTTGGACCGGAAAAGCGAACATGAAAACGCTCCCCCCTTCCCTCTCTTTTAGGGTGTGGGAACTTTATTGTACGTTTCTAATACAGCGCGATCATTTCAGCCGCGACGATAAGCCCGACAATAATGACGTTCAGAGCCCGAACTACTCCCATGGGAGCATTGACAAGCCTTTGACCCATATGCGAGTTTTTGAAGTCATCTGATAAGTCTTTTCCACCTGCGACTAGGTCTTGAATGCTGTCATCAAGCCATGCCACACACCAAAGTGACCCTAAGACTGCCATTGCCGCTATTGCGAGTTGAACACCTGAATTATCTAAGCCATCGCCTCCGAACCCAAGGATGATGAGAATTGCCGCATGGGAGAGTGTGAATGGAAGGATTATGGATCGTGCATCAGATGCTCGTATCTCCATCATTCTCATGATTTGTTCGTCGTTCATGGTGATTCCTTTCGGTTGGATTTGGTAAAAGATTAGGTGATTGCGGACTGTATGTGTTTGATTCATGTCAACAATGCTGAGCGGTTACGATAGTGGTGACTGTTGTGAGGAGGATGGTTCTATGAGTGAGTATGGTGAAAGTAACAGTGGTGTTGCATCGGGGAATGAGGGTGCTGGTGATGTGTTACTTGTTGATGATCCGTTGCCTGGTGTGCGTCGTTTAACAATGAATAGACCTGAGAAACGAAATTCTCTGATTCATCCTTTGCGTGGTGCGATTTTAGAGGCGTTGCGCGAAGCTGATATGGACCCGACTATTAAGGTTTCTATTATTCGTGGTGCTGGACCATCATTTTCAGCTGGATATGATCTTGCCGGTGGGAATGAGGGTTATTCTTTACCATTTTTTACTGCTGATGGTGAGGGGCAATGGCCCCGTCATGTGACCGAAGGTTGGATGAGTATTTGGGATTTGGCAAAACCTGTTATTGCTCAGGTACACGGGTATTGTTTGGCCGGAGGGAGTGAACTCGCTACATGCTGCGATCTGGTATATATCGCTGAGGATGCGCAAATGGGTTACCCTGCTACTCGTTTTGGTGTTCCAGATATGCATTTCCATACATGGTTTCTGGGGATGCGGCGGGCAATGGAAATGATGATGACAGGTGATTCTATCTCAGGAGTGGAAGCAGTTGCTGAGGGGTGGGCGAATCGTGCTTTCCCTGCCGATTCTCTTGAAGATGAAGTGTTGAAGATAGCTGAGCGAATTACGAAAACACCATCGGACTTAACTCAGCTCAATAAGCGTGTCGTTCATCGGCAAATGGAAATTATGGGACTACGTACTGGGATTCGCGCAGGTACCGAACTATGTGCGTTAGGAATACATACTGAATCTATGCAGCAATTCATTGGAAAGATTCAAGATAAAGGCCTTACTGAAGCTTTGAGTGAACGAGATGGTGAGTACGGGGATTACCGAACAAGTGAATAACGAATCTCTAGGTGCTGATCGTCCATTGGGATGCTTCCTCAGCGCCAAATAGAACGATCTGGTTTCCATTTTCCGTAGAGATGTGCGTTGCCCTTTCGGGGTCGAGAGATGAGCGGTGGAGCGTTATGTTCTCTTGGGATGGTTCATATCCATAGAATGTCGCACCATTGACTGATGCGAACGCTGAGAGATTGTCTAATTTATTTTCAGTCGCGAATATTTCTGCGATGACTTCTAATCCATAAGCAGCATTGAAGATCCCCGCTTTCGCATCTTTTCCATATTTTGCGTGTGTTGGATGGGGGGCTGAATCAGTGCCAAGAAAGAATGAGGGGTCTCCACTTATTGCAGTTTCAACCAGCGTTAAACGGTCTTGTTCGGAATTGATCACGGGTTTGCAAAATAGGTCGGCATGGAATGCTGGTGAAATCATGTCTGACCGGTTTCGCGATAAGTGATGTGGGGTGATTGAACCACCAACTTGTGGGTGCGCTTTTACAAAATCAATGCCGTCACTTGTTGAAATGTGTTCAACCGTGACTTTAAGTTCAGGGAAGCGTTCACAGACGAGGGATAGTTCTCTTTCTAGGAATGCTGCTTCACGGTCAAAGATATCAACATTGTCATCAGTTGATTCCGCATGCACGAGAAGCGGTATTGTTTTCTCTTCCATAGCTTCGAAAATATGGTTGTAGTTCATCATGGCTGATCCGCCAGATTGAGAATTTGTTGTTGCACCAGCTGGATAATATTTAACAGCTTTGACAATGCCCTCGCTATGTCCGTGGCTTAGGTCGTCTATTTCTAATTGGTCTGAACAGTAGAGGGTCATTAGTGGCCGGAAGTCAGGTGAATCTGGAGGTGTTGCTTTGCGGATCTGTTCCAAATACATTGCGGCCTGTTCGGTTGTGGCAACGGGGGTTGAAAGGTTTGGCATCACCATTGCATACCGGAACCGTCGAGATGTGTATCCGATAACGGCTTGTAACATGTCCCCTTCCCTGAGATGCACATGCCAGTCATCTGGGCGTGGAATAGTTATCGTTTCGGACACAGTTTTATGTTAGCAACCAAGCGATGAACCCATACCGTCTTAGTTCACAGGATTGGGTTTTTGTAGATCTTCGAGTTTTTTTCTGATTTCTGAGTCACTCAATGCGCCAATGACTCGCTCTTGATTACCGTTTGAGTCAGTAAAGATCCAGGCTGGTTGTGAAGAGATCTTATATTGACGCCAAATATCTCCTTGTTCATCAAACACGTGGGGTAAACCTGTCACGGAATAGCGTTCAATAAATTCCTCGACTTGTGTACGGTCTCCTCTGCTCGCAATTCCAATGAATTGAATATTGTCTTGATAGGTTCGTTTGAGTTCTGCGACCGCAGATGCTTCAGCTCGGCATTGTCCTCAATTGGGGGACCAAAACCACATAGCTGTGGGAACGCCGTTGAATTCAGAAACCGAAACGAGTGAACCGTCCACTGTCTGTATTTCATTTGGGATTGTTGGCAACGTTCCACTTGTTTGTATACCTGTGTTGTCTCCTATTGAGTCGCTGCATCCCAAAAGTAAACCAGTTATAGCGACGAGTGGAAGCAGCAGTTTTTTTGTAAAAATTTGGGGGAGCATACTAAAAGGTTATCCATTTCCTGTTCTGGCAACTACGCTTGCAAGGTATGCGATGGACTTCTTTCTTTTCTCCAACATTACGTGACGCTCCTGCTGATGCAGAAGCTCCGAGCCACAAGCTTCTCGTCCGGGGAGGGTTTATTCGCCAGCTTCACTCAGGGCACTACACGCTTCTACCATTAGCCTTCAGAGTGAGAAAAAAAATTATCAAGATCATTGAAGAGGAAATGGATGCAATTGGTGGACAGGAAGTCCAGATGCCTACTCTGCAACCATCAGCTATTTGGAAAGAGTCGGGACGCTGGGAGTCTATGGGAGACATTATGTTCCGGCTTGAGGATCGACATGGTGGCGAGGCAGCTCTTGGTGTAACTGCAGAAGAGATCTTTGCAACGGTCGCCAGCGAAATCAGTTCGTACAAACAGTTACCGCAGATGTGGTATCAAATCCATACCAAGTTTCGTGATGAGCCAAGGCCAAAAAGTGGATTGCTTCGAGTCCGTGAATTCACAATGAAGGATGCGTACTCATTTGATCTTGATGAAGCTGGCCTTGATTCCGCTTTCGAAAAGCAGCATCAAGCGTATTTAAGGATTTTTAGTCGTTTAGATTTGGATGCCATTCCAGTCGAGGCATCTTCGGGAAACATGGGCGGTTCTGACAGTATCGAGTTCATGGTTCAGGCTCCGTCTGGCGAAGACGATGTGATGCTGTGCTCATCGTGTGGGTATGCCGCAAATATTGAAAAAGCAATTTCTCGCGTAGATGAGGTAGCAGATTCTGTTGGACCTGATGAACCGGAAAAATTCGCTACGCCGGGAATTAGGACGATTGCCGCGCTTGCAGACGCTGGGCATCCTGCAACTGCGCAGATCAAAACGATGGTGTTTGTCATAGATGGGCAAGTTACTCTCGCACTCGTTCGTGGCGATCATTTCATTAATGAGCAAAAGCTTGCAGATGCAACGCAAGCGAACACTATTCGTCCAGCTCGGAGAGAAGAAACAGTGGAGAGTCTTGGAGCTGAACCTGGTTCCCTGGGCGCTGTCAACGTGGATAATATTCCGATTTTTGCTGACCATGCTTTGCTGGGGCGTACGAATATGACGACTGGTGCAAACAAGGATGACTTCCACTTTTCTGGGGTTGATATTGCCCGCGATATAGCAGTGGATGCGTGGATGGATTTGCGAGAAGTTCAAGATGGAGAATCGTGCGCAAATTGTGGAGCGAATCTTAGTAAGGTTTCGACTATTGAATCAGGCCATATTTTCAAACTCGGTACGAAATACGCAGAAACGTTTGGGGCAAAGGTACTTGATGCCGATGGGAAAACTTCTCCGATTGTTATGGGCAGTTACGGTATAGGTATTGAGAGAGCTATGGCAACAATCGTGGAGACGCACCATGATGACAATGGAATCATTTGGCCGTTATCTGTGGCGCCTTTCCATGTAGTGATAACTGTTGTTCAGGTGAAAGATGATAAGAGTGTTGAAGTCGCTGAAGCCATTTATGAAGAGTTGACGAATAATGGTGTTGAAGTACTGCTTGATGATCGTGATGCTAGGGCTGGTGTGAAGTTTGCTGACGCCGAATTGATAGGGATACCGCTTCGGGTGACGGTTGGCCCTAAAGGGATAGCTGACGGGGTTGTTGAGGTTGTTGATCGGCGAGATGGGAACATGGATTCTGTAAAGATTGATGACGTTGTGTTGAACATCCAGGATCGAATTGGGTGAGTATTTAGTAAATGTATTGACGTTCGATAATTAAATACTTTCTCTTGACCTCCCTTTTGTCTTTGAGCCAAAAGTTGGCGTACGATCGTGATACGTATTTTGTTTCTTTACGGAACGGGGGGGTGATGAGCGAGGCAGATAGACCTAACGAAACTGCGAGTATCACCGCAACGATTCTTGAAGAGGAAGAAGCACGCAAAGCCGCATTAGCTGAAGAAACAGCTGACACCGTTCTTCCTGACGATTTACTTCCAGGTGTCGGGGACGATGAAATGACTTTCCGTGAGGGCGTGCAAAAAGGCGGGGTTTCAATGGCACTAGTGCTACTTGTCCTGTCGATTGTTGAAGAATTTGATCGAGTCGCTATTACAGTTCTTGGTCCTGATATCCAAGAAAGTCTGAATATTTCAGACACGATGCTACTTGGGTTAGGTAGTTTTGGCGGCGTCGTCTTAGTTCTTTCAACTATTCCCTTCGCATGGTTAGCTGACCGTTATCGCCGTGTAGGTGTCCTCTCAATAGCTACAGGAATATGGGCCGGTCTTGTCGCATTCACCGGGGCTGTACAGAATGCGTTTCAATTAGCGATCGGTAGAGCCGGAACTGGAATAGGAGCTGGTGCAAAAATTCCTATCTCACCATCACTTATAGCAGACCAATATCCAATAGCGATACGTGCACGAATTTTCGCAGCAGAAGCTCTTGGTCGACCAATTGGCCAGGTCATCGGACCTTTTATCGCTGGTGGTATCGTTCTTATTGCAGGTGATGGGCCTGACGACTGGCGTGTCGCGTTTTACCTCTTTTCAATCCCCGCATTGATATTAGTTGTAGCAATCTTTCTTCTCAAAGAACCAGTGCGCGGCGCCTATGAACAAGATGCAGTACTGGGTGGAAAATTAGAGAAAGCTCAGGAAGAACCTCCAGTGCGGCTCTCTTCTGCATTCCAACGTTTGAAGAATGTTCGCTCGTTCTATTACCTTGTGGTCGGTATTGGGGTTCTTGGTTTCGCTCTTGTTGCCGTTCCGACAACAGTGTCGTTACTTCTTGAAGAATATTACGACTATGGGGCGTTCAAACGCGGTTGGCTCATCTCAATCAGTTGGGCAGCTGCACTTATCGCAATCCCGTTTGCTGGAAAATTAGGTGACAAGTTATTTAGGCAAGATCCCAAGAAAGCACTTTGGCTTATGGGCCTACTCGTGGCGTTATATGGCGTATTCGTCACAATCGGGGTTCGTTTTACAAACATCGTACTGCTCATGGTGTTTTACACCCTAGGAAATGCATGCCAAGGAGCAGCATTTACACAAATGGGTCCAACAATCTCCGCAGTGGTCCCCTATCGCATGAGGGCGCAAGCATTTTCTTTAGTTGGTGTCTATATCTTCCTTATGGGTGGGTTCTTCGGGGGGTTACTCACCGGCGCATTCTCCGATGCCTATGGTGAACGCACAGCTCTAACTATTGTCGTTCCGCCAGCTGCGCTTATCGGTGGTGTCTTAATCATGTACGGATCCCGTTTCATGAAAAGAGATATCTCACTTGTCGTAGAAGAGCTTCTAAACGAACAAGAGGAAGAGCGACGGGCACAAGCAAACCCGGACCAAGTTCCGGTACTACAGGTACAAGGACTTAACGTCAGCTATGGAAACCTTCAAGTGCTTTTTGATGTAGATATCGAAGTGAAACGTGGTGAAACATTGGCGTTGTTGGGAACGAACGGGGCCGGTAAATCAACAGCTCTGAAAGCGGTCTCGGGACTGCACATGCCAGACAGGGGTGTGGTTCGTATGAACGGGCGAGATATTACGTTGGTTGACCCTGAATACCGGGTATCGCTTGGCATGGTCCAAGTACCTGGAGGTGAAGCTCTCTTCACAGGACAAACCGTTGGAGAGAACCTGGAAGTTTGGAGTTGGCTGATAGAGGATGAACAGTTGCGATCTGAACGAATGGAAAGAGTATTCACAATCTTCCCGCAACTAAGTGACAGATTAAACGATAAAGCAGGGTCGTTATCAGGTGGGCAGCAACAAATGCTGGCGCTATCAAAAGCTGTGCTCCTTGAACCTGAACTCCTCTTAATAGATGAACTTTCGCTCGGTTTAGCTCCTGTTGTCGTTCAGGACCTTCTTAAAGTTGTGGAACAATTGAAAGACCTTGGAATCACAATGGTGATTGTTGAACAATCAGTCAATGTTGCGTTATCTATCGCTGACCGTGCAATCTTTATGGAACGTGGACGTGTTCAATTCCAAGGACCGGCACAAGAACTTCTCGAACGAGATGACCTTCTGCGCGCTGTCTTCCTCTCAGGAGAAGGTGCATAACTCTGATGTCAATCCTTGCAGGAATCCTTTACAGCAACGAGATATTATTTCAAGGCTTCATTGATGGGCTTGTCTATGCGCTAATCGCAATGGGTCTCGTACTAATTTACAAAGCGACTGGTGTCATTAATTTCGCGCAGGGAGCTATCGGAACCTTTGGTGGCTTTGTTATGGGCATGTTGATGGTCAACTACGGTCTTCCCTACTGGTTAGCTGCCATTCTTGCTATTGCCGCAAGTGCGGCTGTTTCAACAGTCACCGAACTTCTGGTGGTTCGTAGATTATTTACAAAACCTAGGCTTTTGTTATTCGTAGCAACTCTGGGTGTCGCACAATTAGTAGCGCTCATACAAATATGGTTACCATCCGTGGATGAACGTGTTGATTACCCAACCCCAATTAAGGGCTATTGGGAAATAGGTGGACTAGATATCCTCCTTCGTGGAGAACAGGTTACGGTCCTTATCGTTGTTCCGTTCCTAGTAATTGTCCTTGGATATCTTCTCCAAAAGACACGTTTTGGTTTAGCTGTTCGATCTGCAGCTGATAATCCTGGAGCTGCGCAACTAGCGGGTATTTCCATTAGATCCGTCTCTACACAGGTGTGGTTAATCGCAGGTGTTCTTGCTGGTGTGTCAACGCTTCTAATCGGACCTATCTATCAGTTGGACGCTGGTGGAGTTGGATCGAGCCTAGGACCGGAACTGCTTTTATTTTCACTGACCGCAGCAATGTTTGGACAATTGCAATCCTTTCCTAGGGCTCTTCTTGGAGGGGTCGTAATTGGCATCATCAATCGTTTAGTCCTTGCGAATAAAGGCAAGGGTTTCCTTGATGATTGGGGTATTGGCAATGGATCAAACCTGCTTGCTATTTTCTTGATTTTACTTGTCTTGATGCTTTTCATTAACCGTGGAAATAAGACAAGCGAACAGTCATGGGTTCTGACCCCTCGTCTTCGTTCAGCCCATAAGGATCTCGTTCAATATCCACTGTTCAAATGGGTATCACGAATTGGAATCGTCGTTCTCGCTCTTACAATTATTGGCCTGCCATGGGTTGTTGATAAACCAAGTCGCCTCATCGCATTTGCAGGTGTGATGATTGTGATGCTTGTCGTTCTCTCTGCTGTTGTTCTCACCGGTTGGGCTGGGCAGCTATCACTTGGACAGTATGCATTCGCAGCAGTTGGGGCATTTATGACGTCGTACTATACGGCGTCATTGAATTATTTTCTTGCTCTAGGTATTGGTGTTTTGTGGGGAATTCTCGTAGCCCTCATTGTTGGAGTACCAGCGTTGCGGATACGTGGCTTGTATCTTGGGATCGCGACGCTTGGGTTCTCTTTGGTAGCGGGACGTTGGATTTTGTCCATTGATAGATTGAATACGAATGCAGCTGGAGGGGCAAAAGTGAAACCCCCAGTCATCTTCGGTAGATACGATCTTAGAACCGATAAAGAAGCCTATTATTATTTATGCGTTGCTGCTGTCGCCGTTGTGATCTACCTCCTCTGGCGTCTTAGACATTCAGGTATCGGTCGAACGCTTATAGCTGTTCGTGATAATGAAATGACTGCCTCTGCATATACCATTTCTCCGACACGGGCAAAGCTCACAGCGTTCGCTGTTTCAGGAGCGATCGGAGCGCTCGCAGGTGGTCTTCTAGTTCCCGCTACTGGGTCTTTGCGATCTCTTGCGTTCCAGCCAAGTGAATCATTACTTGTCATGTCCATAGCTGTTGTTGGTGGAATCTCATCCATTACTGGTGGTGTTCTTGGAACTGTCTTTTTAGTGGGCATACCAACAGTGTTTGAAAGTAGCGCTCAGGTACGGCTCTTCTCCAGTGGTTTAGGAATGCTGGTTGTTCTTATGTACTTCCCTGGTGGGTTAATATCGCTGCTTCATAATGCTCGTGACACGATGCTTACATGGATGGCGAACAAGACTGATTGGTCACCAGCTTATAAAGGGCAGTCCGAAGCAATTTGGTCACGTTCGAAGCAGCAGTCAGATATTGATACAACCATCCCTGCATTGGAGACATCCAATGTGTCGGTTCGTTTCGGTGGAAGATTAGCTGTATCTAATGTCTCGATTAATGTTCAACAAGGTGAAATTGTTGGACTGATTGGAACGAATGGAGCTGGTAAAACCACTCTGATGAAT
>Ga0207993_1000736_pt1 | contig 12815 bp, 7 predicted proteins | sample ETN01SmetaG_2_FD_185791 | JGI IMG/M metagenome (GOLD analysis project Ga0207993, IMG submission 185791) | Marine microbial and viral communities from oxygen minimum zone, Eastern Pacific Ocean - ETNP2014F12-01SV265 (SPAdes) (version 2) | ecosystem: Environmental > Aquatic > Marine > Oceanic ...
CTGTGACACCCAATATAAAGAACCCCACCGACCCATCCTACGGAGGTCCAAATGATCGGGTTCCAGGCACTCACTGGGAAACTGATGTAGTACAGTCAGAAGTCCAAGATTGGAATGTTGACCGTGAAGAAGGTTTAGCGAGACTTAACTGGTTAGATAATTTGGAGGAATGGGCTTATGACCCTGCAAGTGAAGAGCTATATATATATGCTGACCCTCGGTTCGTTCCCACCTCCACCAATGTTAGGATAAGAGTATTGCACAGGATGATACACATGAGAAGGGCTGTTAATCTTGAATTCAAAAATCTTGAATTCTTCGGGGGGTCCATTAAAGTGGAAGGAGTCAATATTCTTTTTGAGGATTGTGATTTCAAGCAGCTTCATGATATCACACTCCCTGCCTACATGAATAATGGCTCAACATGCACCGGGCTCTATACCTGGAATGCAGAGTTTGTCAACTGCAGGTTCAGCGAGATTCCCTACGTTTATAATGTGAAAATTAGAGGAATAAAGAGCCGGGTTGAGAATTGTCTCTTTACAAATATGGATTGGTGGGCAAATCCTGGTGGAGGCGGTGCCGAGTTAGGTTATATAGCTAGGTATGTCACATTTGAGAACAGTAAGATCGGTGGCCTCGGAGGAAGTCCTCTAATGGAATATTGTAGAATCGAGGACTTCAAAGACCCCTGTGACTGCAGTGGCATAAACAGAGGAGCACATGGTGCTCCGAGATCTATGACCCGATATAACTGGGTCATCAATGGCCCAGGTGCCAATGGCATGAGGATAGATGGTGGAGCAACTGGTGCAGGAAATAGAAGGGGTGACATCCATCATATTATTACCATTGGGAACAATCGTGGCATGAGACTTAAGGGTGATTTTCATGATGTCCACCATGTGACCGCCTATGATAATAGAATGTTAGATGTCGACCTCTTTGTAGGCAAATACGGTGAGCCAGGTGAGTTCCATCAAGATTTTCATCTGGGCTACTCACCCGGAAACATGAACACTGAGATCAGCAATTCTCTTATAGAGCAATCCTTTACCTGTCCTTCACCAGACTGTTGGGATTACCCTGAATCAGTGAGTGGTGGAAACCAGCCAATGGATGTTCCTCTTCTATTCGATCTTGGGATCTGGTTTGGTAGTTCATTAGGTCATGCCTCGATCCTACGAGAATTGGCAGACCCATGGTACCTTTGGCTTTATGAAGAGGAATCAAGTAGTGAACATCCTACTGATCGTTCGCAGGACTATGATTTCAGGCCTCGAAAAGGCTCAAGTTTAATTGATGCAGGTAAGGTAATTCCTGGATTAAATGATGGCCAGGATCTACAGTTTAATTGGCCTCCATCTTTTTCCGGACAGAATAGAAAGTACGTGGGCGAGGCACCGGATATTGGTGCCTATGAGTATGGAGACTCGGTTTATTGGATACCTGGATATCGTTACCCGCATCCTAGTTTTCCAATCCCTCGAAATAATGCTGTGGATGTGATCCCAGATTATAGTGTCGTATGGAATTATCCATATAAGAAGGATTATATCGGGACAACAGCAACTGTTACCATCAATGGTCCTGGTATCAATAGAACCGAATTATTTAATTATCCAAACAATGTATGTTTTCAGCCATTCCAACCAAGTGGAAACTACATCTGGTCCGTTATGGTTGATGGAAAGAGTGGTGGTCTGTGGACGTTTCAAGTAGATAATGATATCTATCCTTTGAATGATAGATCTGTTGATACCACTGCTCAGGGTAAGATCTTGCCCACAAAGCAACAATTTTTAGATGTGAAACACAACCAGGTTGCATTCATCAGGTTCGAGGTGCCACCATCAGTCCAGGGGGAGTGGGACATTAACCTGAATCTTTATGTAGCGGAAGTACATCGCCTTGAGAGTGGAATTGTCATCTATAATTACGATAAAAAAGGTTGGGGCGAGAGCAACAATGAGATGAATATTGGTGTGATGGATCATGCCCTGGGCACTGCACTCGATACAATCTTCTCCTTGGATCCTACTTCAGGCGTGCTGATCGATATGGATGACGTTATTTCTGAGCCTGGGGAATATTCATTTGCACTGGGAGTAATTGACAGTCTTGATCATGTGAGTTTTTATAGCAATGAGGCAAACAATTTCTCAAAGTTCACCCCATATCCCATTTACTATCCGAGTCTCTCCTTTGCACCAAGTGTGGACTCGATTGACATCGTATTGACCACGCCTGTGAATGACACCACGATCGCCATGAATGTCTCTTCAGATGACAGTATCCAATTTGAGTGGAACTTCTCCCATGGAGTGGATGTGGATATCCAAGAATATCATTTGGTCATTGGTCTTCCATATGCAACAGAAACAAATGATATGGATACATCCTACATAGAGTTATATACCCAAGACAACCAGGCCAAGGTCAGTAAGAGTGACCTCTTGAGCATGCTCATGGGAGTCAACCTCTCCCAAGGGTTGTTCACATGGACCGTGACCGGTGACATGGGAGATGGTGAGATGCAGGCGATTACATCAAATCGCTTTAGTACTTCTATGAATGAATCCGATTTTGAGGGTACAGTACCCGATAAATTTAAACTGTATGATAATTTCCCCAATCCATTTAATCCCTCTACCACTATCTCATATGACCTAAAACAATGGTCTCTCGTAAAAATCGATATCTATGATCTATTGGGTCGTAATGTTTTGAGTATTAGAGAAACAATAAAAACACCAGGGCAACATTCGTTTCAGTTTTACGGCACTGATCAGATAGGCCAGAAACTTTCTTCAGGTATCTATTTTTATAATTTGACCGTCAAAGAACCAATGAATAAAAAGGAAGTGTTCAGTGGTACAAAGAAAATGATGATAGTCAAATAGTAACAGAGGTTGATAAATTAAACTATGAATACCAATAAGTTATTATTGATTTTGCTTTTCACTTTACTTTCTTGTACGAAAGATGACCCATCCCAGTCTGGACCTCAGTCTGAAGATTGTGTAGGGTCTTCTGGCGGGGAGGCCGTATGTGGCTGCACAGACAGCACCGCATATAACTATGACAGTAATGCCACGCATGACGATGGTTCCTGCCAGACGTTCGTTGATAATGGTGACTACTATCTAGAGTTTAATGGATCCAATTCAAGCGTTGCCGTTGGTGATATGATTGATCAGGGGGCCTACACGAAGGCCGCATGGGTATTTAGAAATTATGGCTACAACGTTAAGAATAACATTGTAAGTGGTAACACAGGTCATGTTCTTTATGCTCCATTTAGTCAGGGTGGAAGATTATCCTCTGGACACAATGGCAACTACAATACAGTCCAAGATCCCGACTCTATTCCAGAAGCAGTGTGGACATTTGTGGCTGTTACCTATGACCCTAGTGTAGAGAGCGGTACTATGAAATTATATAAGTCAGGGGTTATGGTGGATGAGGCAACAGGAATTGAGCCACCTGATGATAGTCACACAACCTATATAGGAAAATTTGGTGGTGGAAATGTATTCTATGGTTTCATTGATGAGGTTGCTATATGGGATGAGGCGCTAAGTGATTCTGAGATAGAAGAACTTGCAAGCATAATCAATAACATGGATGCTACCGACAATCGAGGTAGCTATTCCTCATCGAGTAATCTTACGGGCTACTGGAAATTGAATGAGGGTGATGGTGATCTTGCTTCTGATGCCAGTGGAAATGGCAACATGGGTACTATTGACATGGCAACGTGGATGACTTGTGAGGAATGTGGTTGTACGGATGAGACCGCATGTAATTACGATCCATCGGCAACCATTGAAAATCGCTCCTGTGAATATGTGGATGATCCTTGTGACACATGTGTTGGCAACGAAATATTAGCTAACGACCATGATTTGGATGGAGTCTGTGACGATGATGATGAGGATGATGATAACGATAATGTAACAGATGATGAGGACTCTGACCCTTTTGACAACACGGTTTGCGCTGACAGTGATAATGATGGTTGTGATGATTGCTCTTCAGGAAGATTTAACCCCTATAATGATGGTCCAGATGATGACGGAGATGGCACCTGTAACTCTTACATCATACCAGGGAAAACGGTGTATATCGTTGGAGCTTCCTATGATAGTAATGGTAACTACACCGCCTGCTACTGGAAAGACGGAGTACGATATGAGCTTCCTGGCGGTGCCTGGGCAACGGATATTTTTGTTGAAAATGGTACCGTATATACCTCAGGAACAGGAGAAGCTTCAGATGCCTGTTATTGGATTGATCAGACTCGCTATGATCTTCCAGGGAATTGGGGAGAGGCAGAGGCCATAACCGTTCACAACGGAGACATTTATGTTGCGGGTCATTTTGGATCCAATGTTGGATCATGCTTTTGGAAAAACGGAGTAAAAACGAATCTCACAACCAACAGAGATTCTCAAGCATTTGGTATCGCCGTAAAAAACAACGGTGATGTATATACAGGCGGATGGTTTATGAATAATCACCACTATGTCCTCCCTTGTTTTTGGAAGAATACAAGCAGGACAACCTTATCTGTACCGAGTGGTGGTGATGGAGAGGTGAATGATATAGCGCTGATGAATGGAAATGTTCGATATTTTGCAGGGTATGCCATGAAGCCAGATAATTTTGCAGGATATGTGCCCAAGGCAACGCACTGGCGTAACTCAAAGAGAACCGATTTACCCCTAGGGGGATCAAAGTGGGATATCTATGGTGCGTACGGATACGGAGTTTGTACTGATGGTTCTGACGTGTACATCGCCGGAAATACTGATTGGTATGGACAGTGGGAGGTTTACCCTTCAGGAGGGTCATTCCCCCAGTATTGGAAAAATAATAAAATCGTTGACCTGCCAGGGGGTCCGTTGAATTCATGGGGTACGGGTACTGCCTATGATGTGAGAGTATCAGATGGAAATGTTGTGGTTGTTGGAATAGCTACAGTGGAGTCACCTGATCCCGCAACGCCTGAGGGAAGCTACACATCTCCGTGCTATTGGTTGAATGGTGAGCTGCATTTCTTAGTAGATCAATACGATGTGCCTAATGAAATAGAACGCTGGATGGATGGAGAGGCAAAGGGTGTTTTTATAGAATGATCCTTAGGCGTTATTCCTTTTTACTTTCTATTTCAGCTCTTTTTTACTCGGGATGTGGTGATCCATCATCAGACTCTGATATAGAAAACACGATTGTGGATGAATGCTCAGAAATTGGAAGCGATACCACATTTTCCAAGATCTTGGCTGGTACTGCTGGTTACGACATTATTAAATCGTCGGATTGTGGTTATGTTATCTCAGGATCTACTGGAAAGACCATCCTGATGAAGATTGATAGATATGGAAATGAGATCTGGAGCGGCACCTATGGAGGAATCAGTGGCAGCCACTGGGGAAATTCAGTTAAGGAAACACTTGACGGGGGATATATCATTGGAGCGGCTCAAAATACCATCATTAAGACAGACTCTTTAGGCGTGGAGGAGTGGCATCAAAAGCTTTCTTATTCAGTTCATCATTATGTTGAAGATGTGATACAAACCTCTGATGGAGACTACATCGTCGTTGGAGGCGCAGGAGGTGATCCACTGGGAGGACATGCTGTACAGGGGAAAGCATTTATTCTGAGGATGTCTGAGGGTGGTGGTGTCCAATGGATAAAACGCTACGGGATAATTGATACACCGAACAACACCTTTTGGGGCGTTGTAGAGGCTGATGATGGTGGCTTTGTTCTTGCAGGAGAGAAACTACAGGATAGAAATTTTGAGTTCTATGACCACTTCTGGGTGATGAAGACAGATGCTTATGGAGACGAGGAATGGTCAATCGAATCTGGAGGAAATCTGTGGGATGAAGCTCAAGATATTGTGAAACTGTCAGATGATAGTTATATAGTTACTGGAAAGACATCCTTGTCATCAACCAACTTGAACATGAAGGTAATGCGAGTATCTTCCAGCGGTCAAATATTATGGCAAAACAATCATGGAGGTGGTAACAATGACACGGCTACTGGAATTACACTATCCCAAAATGAAGAAATGGTTGCCATTGTTGGGTACACTAGATCCAGCTCTGGTAGCCCGTTTAAGTATAGAATATGGGGTGTTGACGCAACCTCTGGTCAAATTATGTGGAGTAAGATTTACGGTGGTAATCAAGAGGACAAGGCATTTGGCATTGTTGAATCATTCGATAACGGATTTACAGTAGTTGGCAGATCCTATTCTCATGGTAGTGATCGTGTCAACTGGATGGTAAAAACAGATTCTCTCGGAAATGTGAATTAAGGGAGAAAATCAAAGTTTTATTTATTACTTTTTAAAATTACAATAACTAATAGGAACATATCAGAACGTGAAAAAATTAAATCAAACAGTTACATTGGCACTGACTTTATTTGTAACAGTAAATACAAGTTTTGCAAAGTCAGAATCTTTGATGTCTGTACATCAGGCAAATATTTGGACCAATAACCAAGCCGAATTAAGATCTATATTAGATCAATCACCAGATGTGGTTGACCGTTTGCAATCTGATATTCTTTTAGAAGTTCCTACCTATGATGGCAGTAACGAAGTATTCCGGTTCTATGAAACCGAAGTCATGCAGGAGTCCCTCTCAAAAAGATTTCCAAATATTAAGAGTTACATGGGTGTAGGAATTAATAACCCATCTCATCGTTCTAGTATTGTCATTCACAGCAGTGGCATTTTTGGTCTGGTGATTAACAATGATGGCAGGTCTCACTTGAAGGTTTTAGATAATGAGCTGACCCTACATAGCAGTGAAGACTTTTCAGATGATCATCATAATTGTGAAATTAGTCAGGAGCTATATCAAACCAGGGATCTTAATAATGATATATTTTGGGACTGCGTTGGCCCAGACAGCCCTTGCTATCCTGTAGGTAGCACACTGACTACCTATCGTTTTGCTGGCATAATGTCCGAGAGAGCAAATAATGATGCTGCCGATGGAACGGTTGAAGGCGGTTTGGCTTGGATGGTTTCCATGGTAAATCAAATCAATCTTCTTTGGGTGAGAGAGCTTGGGTTTAAACTTGTTATGGTTGATGGAAGCGATCAACTAATCTTTACAAACGACAATCCTGCCCCAGATGTATTCCAGCAAGATCCCTCTTGTCATTCCTCTGGAGACCCTAAATACTGTGAGCTAGGAGAGGTGAAACCATATCTAGAGTCTGTCATAGGTCCTGGAGGCGATAGTACTCCGCAGAATGAGCGAACATGGGAGTATGGTGCACACTTTGATACTCGATACAATGGTGGTGTCGCTTATGCACCCGGTTCGACCTCAACAAATAATGCTAACTATGAGGTCTTTAACCACGAGATTGGTCATAATCTCGGTTCTAGTCATAACATAACTATCGAGAATGGATGGAGATGTTCAATTGGTGGAACCATAATGGGATCAAGAGTGAGAACACTTGATGGCTCAAGTGGCGATCAATATTCATCGCATACTATTGAGCTTGCAATGAACTACAGAAACGATCAAATGATCTATCAAAATTTGGGAATTTGGGCAGGAAATTATGTTACCGGTTCGCAGGAAGAAGAAACTGGAAATATCATACCTGACCTCATTGTTCCTGAGTCAGGGTTCATCATACCAAAAGAGACACCCTTTATTTTGGAGGGGTCAAGTTCACCATACGAATCTTCATATACCTTCTCATGGGAACAAAATGACGCGTCTGATGAAAGTTTTTCAATGAACCCAACAGATCAGCAGTTACCATTTTTCCTTCCTGACAGGGGTCCGTTATTTTCTACCGTTGGTCCTACACCTGAAGGGTACAGGAGATCATTTCCTGCAATGGAGTCGATCTTAGAAAATAATTATGAGACCGAGATTAATGACTATGGCACCATGCTTACCGTTGAGAAATTACCCTTTGCATCCAGAGAGTTGAACATGCGTTTATTGGTCAGAACAAATGATCCATACGCGGGGTCATTCAATCACAAAAACGTACAATTTTTTGTGGCAGGAACATCAGGACCCTTTAGAGTCTTAAGTCAAAATGATTCTACTGTATGGTCTGTGGGGTCTGAGCAAACCATATCATGGGATGTAGCGAATACTAATGATCCAGACAGTGTAAACTGCCAGGCGGTTGATATATATCTTTCCCTTGATGGAGGCCCAGGCTTTGATTACCTGCTTGCTAGCTCGATTCCAAATAATGGATCTTATACGTTTACGATTCCGTCTTTACCTCCATCTAATTCAGCGAGGCTTATGATTCGTGCAGCTGATAATGTGTTTTTTGATATCAATAATGGGGTTATCAATATTCAAAATACCAACACACCAAACGTTAGTCTTTTTGAAAGCAATTTAGAAATTAATCTAGTTCCAAATAGCGTTGGGTATTTCAGTTTTGATATCCAAAACAATGGTGAGGTTGGGTCTGTTTTATCTTATCGTACGGATGTTGCCATGGAATACATGATTAACGAAACATTTGATGGTCAAATGTTACCACAGGGTTGGAGCGATACAACCGATGCGGAATGTGATAATCCTGGATGGTTTATAAGTTCAGATGCCTCGAGTTCCTACTTCCAGGTTCCTCCTGCTGATGGATTTTATATCGCGGTAAATGATGATGCATGTGGTGGAAATAGTGATGGAAGTAATGATATGTTATTTACCAATACATTTAGCTTACCGGAAGGACTAATTGAATTTTCCTTTCGCAGATTTTTTACTGGTACTTATGGACAAACACTTCGTGTTCTTATATCATTAGACAATTGGGAAAATTCTGATGAACTCCTGTACTTAGATGGTTGGGATGGAAATGAGGAATGGGTTTATGAGACATTAGATATAACTTCCTACGCTGGCCAGGATGTTGCTATTGCTTTTCATTCAAGCGATGGAGGTGGTTGGGCATCAGGAGTTGCATTGGATAATATTTCCATTGGGTTTACTCCTGTCTGGATCTCTACGGAAGCAAATGGATATATAGGATATGGAGAAAGCGAATCTGCTGAGTTTATGGTCAATACAGAAGGTATGGATTTAGGAGTATATAGTACATCATTGGTTGTAGAGAATCTTCAGACGTCTGAAAATGATATCCTAGGTGTAACACTTAATGTTACAGAGGAAGTGGTCCAGGTTGATCAGGATATATTACCATCAGAATTGCATTTATATCAAAACCATCCAAACCCATTTAATCCAGAGACAAGCATACGTTTTAGTCTTCCAATTCAGCAGGATGTTTCCTTAGTAATATATGATATGATGGGTAGAAAGGTGAGAATGATGACCGTGAAAAGTGCTGAGCCTGGCAATCATGTAATCAGGTGGAACGGAAAAAATCAAAACGGTACCCTTGCAAGTGCTGGAGTCTATTTTTATCAACTCTACACACCATCATTTTCTATGACCAAGAAAATGATACTTTTGAAATAACCAGGAAAGGTTTCTTCTGTTTTTCACATATCTTAAACATGCAGTTAGTGGACATTGTCCGAGTTGTGGAGAGGATGAGTTGTTTTCCTCATGGTCTCGCATGAAAGATAAGTGTTCAAACTGCAATATATGGTTTGTAGAGCAAAATGGTGATAATTGGTTCTTTCTACTGTTTATCGATAGGGGTTTGTTTATTTTTCCAATTATTGTTGGATATTATTTTAACATGAGGCCTGAGGGTTTGATTGCGTTATGCCTACTTCTAATGGTAACGTTTATAATTGCCACACCATTTCGACTTAGTTTGTGTCTTGCATTAGAACTCTTCCTAAGACAAAAGTTTCAAAAAGATTCTCAATTAATTCATAAATAATCCACATTCCATTATTAAAATCACGCCCTAAAATTTTTAAGTAATATAAAAAAAGGAGACATAATGTCTAAAACAAGCAAACTATATGACCAGATCAAAGGTCATCTTGATACATTTGAAGCAGAACACGCAAAAAACATGGCTGGAAATAAAGCTGCTGGTTCTCGCGCTCGTAAAGCAATTGGCGAAGTCAAAAAACTTGTCACTGATTATCGTAAAGCATCGGTTGCTGGAGAGTAATTTATCCATCATTAAAAACCCCGCTTTGTAGCGGGGTTTTTTTTTGGAAAATAATTGAGGAAGTTAAATGAGAAAAGAATCCATTAGAAATATTGCCATTATCGCACACGTTGATCATGGGAAAACCACTCTCGTCGATGGACTATTAAAACAGAGTGGGACGTTCAAGGCTCATCAGGATATTGAAGACCGTGTTATGGACTCGATGGATCTAGAAAAAGAAAGAGGTATCACAATTACTGCGAAGAATACCGCAGTATTTTATGAAGATATAAAGATTAATATATTGGATACCCCTGGCCATGCAGACTTCGGCGGCGAGGTAGAGAGAAGCTTAAATCTTGTTGATGGTGCTTTGCTTCTTGTTGATGCGAGCGAGGGCCCTCTTCCTCAAACAAGGTTTGTACTCAAAAAAGCATTGGAGAAGGATCTACCAATCATATTAGTTATCAATAAGATTGATCGTTCCGATGCTAGAATTACTGAGGTGGTTAATGAGGTTTATGATCTTTTTATTGATCTTGATGCATCCGAAGATCAAATAGAATTTCCTATTATTTATACAAATGCAAAGCTTGGCGTTGCTCATCTAGAACTTGAAAGCGATTCATCGGATCTTACTCCTTTATTTAAAACAATACTAAGTACTGTTGAGGGTCCAAAGGCTGATGATAACCACGTACCACAGTTTCTCATAACCAGTCTAGACTATGACTCTTACGTTGGGCAGATTGCGGTTGGTAGATTAAATAATGGTAAATTAAATATGAACGGGTCTTATTCACTATGCAAGGTAGATGAGGTCAGGCCTAATCAAAAATTTTCTGCGCTATATACCTTTCAAGGATTAAAAAAGGTTCCTGTAGATGAGGTAGAGTCTGGAGATATCATTGCATTTGCTGGCGTTGATGATATTTCAATAGGAGATACTATGTCGGACAATGAATCTCCAGATCCATTGCCACGAATTCAGGTTGATGAGCCAACAGTATCCATGCTATTTTATGTAAACGATAGTCCTTTTGCTGGACAGGATGGAAAGTTTCTAACTACAAGGCATATCTCAGAGAGATTAAATAGAGAAACACTAAGCAATGTATCTCTGCAGGTCACTGCTACGGAGAGACCAAATGTATTTGAGGTCAGAGGTAGAGGAGAGCTACAGATGGCCATTCTCATAGAAACGATGAGAAGAGAAGGGTACGAGTTCATGGTATCTAAGCCTCAAGTAATTACAAAAAGCGAAAATGATAAAGTTCTTGAGCCCATGGAAAAGGTATTTTTAGATGTACCTGAAGATAAAGTAGGTATTATTACGGAAAAATTATCTGGGCGTAAGGGGAAAATGACAAACCTTCAGAATCATGGCACAGGAAGAGTCAATCTAGAATTTTCGATTCCCTCAAGAGGCCTTATTGGTTTTAGATCACAGTTTATGACCGATACCCAGGGAGCTGGTATTATGAACAAATTATTCGATGGTTATCAACCCTGGTTTGGTCCAATCCCGCAAAGAAATTCTGGAGCCCTTGTTGCAGATAGAAATGGTAAGGTCACTACCTATGCTTGCATTGGAATGGTTGACCGAGGAGAACTATTTGTTAGCGTAGGTACTGATGTCTATGACGGAATGATTATTGGTGAAAGAAACCGGGATGGAGATTTGAATCTGAATATTACTAGAGAAAAAAAGTTAACCAACATGCGTGCATCAGGTTCAGACAATACTGTTACGCTCAGACCCCCTAGACAATTATCTTTAGATCAGTTTATTGAATTCATAGCAGAGGATGAACTTGTCGAGGTAACTCCAGAAAATTTAAGATTAAGAAAAATGGAACTCGATCAGAACAAACGTGCATCTCAAAAGAAAAAAGAAAAATACGCGAATCAGTAGAGATTAAATAATGGATCGAGCAAGCATTACCCAACTAGAACTACCACTTAATAACTTAGTTCATTTAGCTGAAAGTGACTATAAGGAGAAGCCTAGTATCTTTCTATTACATGGATTTGGAAGTAATATGAAAGACCTATTTGGATTAACACCCTTTTTTGGTGAAGGTTGGAACTGTATCAGTCTTCAAGCAAGCATACAGATACAGTATGATGGGTGGGGCTGGGCAGAGCTTGACCCTATGAACATTAGGAGATTGCCCAAACCAGAACAAATATCATTACACTTTGATATGATCTCTAGGTCTATAGAGCAAACTATTGATGAATTGGAATTAGATAAAGAAAAAATCAATTTGCTTGGGTTTAGTCAAGGGGCATCCCTTAGTATTTACTGTGGACTGAAAAGCCCTGAAACATTTAAAACAGTTGTAGCTTTATGTGGTTATGTACCAGAAGATAATATTAGAGAGGGAATTCATAAGTCCGAGGAAAGAGATATTGAATTTTTTATGGGTAATGGTACTCTTGATCAGATCGTAACCTTGCCAATAGCTCAGGCTTCCAGGGATTATCTTAATTCAATTGGCATAAGTCTTCATTACAATGAATATGAATCGGGTCATACAATACCAAATGATTGTCTAAACGATACTTTACAATGGCTTAATCATCACAATGATTTTGATGTAGCTAGTGATTATAATAAGTCGCAACAATATGACCCAGATACAGGTAATTATCCATCCATAAATAAAAAACCCCGTTAGAAACGGGGTTGGCTATTTACTTGTAAACGG
>Ga0207993_1000738_pt1 | contig 12789 bp, 14 predicted proteins | sample ETN01SmetaG_2_FD_185791 | JGI IMG/M metagenome (GOLD analysis project Ga0207993, IMG submission 185791) | Marine microbial and viral communities from oxygen minimum zone, Eastern Pacific Ocean - ETNP2014F12-01SV265 (SPAdes) (version 2) | ecosystem: Environmental > Aquatic > Marine > Oceanic ...
AAAGTTTGCTGTAGCATGTAAGAATGCTCGTTCTAAACGAAGACATTAAAAACCAAATAATCAAACATGCGATCCATGAATTGCCCAATGAAGCGTGTGGACTCTTTTCTGCAAACATCGGTTCAAGTACTATTGCCTGCTTTTACCCGATGGAAAATGTTGCAAAATCAGAGATAATCTATCAATTGGATCCATTGGAAATGATGAAAGTGGAAGGCATTGCTGATGCCGAAGAGAGGCAAATCATTGGAGTGATGCATAGTCACACACATACCGCTGCGTATCCATCTCCTACAGATGTCAGAGATGCAACAGATTTTGACCCTTTGGGAACATGGCATTACATAATCGTTTCGTTACAAGAAAGTGAGCCTGTAATAAGGAGTTTCCGAATCAGAAATGAAGAAATAACCGAAGAAGAAATTAGTTTCGTAAGTTCCTGAGACCAATGTCGCAGTGTTGAATTCCCAAAAAGACGACATAATTAGGTATGGCAGTTCATCAATCAATCCTTGATCTTATTGGGAACACACCAGTAGTAGATGTTTCAAAACTTAGCCCGAATCCCGATGTCAAAATCTACGCCAAGCTAGAGAACCAAAACCCTGCAGGATCAGTTAAAGACCGGATTGCTAAATCAATGGTGTTGCAAGCTGAAAAACAGGGGTTACTTAAACCTGGATCTACCTTAATTGAGCCATCATCAGGGAATACAGGTATTGCGCTTGCGATGATTGCGTCCATGCGCAATTATCAACTCAAAATTGTTTTGCCTGAGAATGTTTCGATTGAGAGAAAACAACTGCTGGAGGTTTGGGGCGCAGAGATCATTCCTTCTCCTGGCGAATTGGGGTCCAATGGCGCGGTGAAACTTGCCCAAGAACTTGCAATACAGAACCCCGACTGGGTATTCCTGTACCAGTATGGCAACGAGTCGAACCCTCAAGTGCATTATGAAACGACAGGTCCGGAAATCTTGGATGATGTTCCAGACATAACTCACTTTGTAGCAGGGTTGGGAACTTCCGGAACACTCATGGGTGTGGGAACGTTCTTGCGGGAACGAAAGAAAGACATACAAATCCTTGCAGTCGAACCGCCATCTGGAGAAGCAGTTCAGGGGCTCAGAAGCTTAGAAGATGGTTTCATCCCACCAATCTTTGAAAATTGGAAAGGATTAGAAATACTAAATGGTAAAAGAATAGTACGACCGCAAGAATCAATACATTACACAAGGAAATTAGCAAGCGAATGCGGAATCTTTTCTGGTATTTCTTCCGGAGCAGCTCTGGCAGGGGCAATCAGAGTTGCCGAGAAGGTCGAAACAGGAGTTATCGTGTTCATTGTTTGCGATGGAGGGTGGAAATATCTCTCTACTGGAGCATGGTCCGGCGACTTAGATAACGTCGCCAATTCTATTGAGTCGATAATTTACTTCTAGAAAATCAGGATCTGCTAGCCAATTTCTAAATAATTTCTAAAATGCCTCTACGATTAGATAGATGCCAAGTAACCAGCCAATAGGAATCTTTGATTCGGGTTTCGGTGGGCTTACTGTCGCTAGAGCAATAATCGACTTGTTGCCATCTGAGGATATAGTCTACTTCGGCGACACTTCAAGATATCCATACGGTCCTCAACCTCTAGAAGAGGTAAAATCTTACTCAGAACAAATATCTGATTATCTAATCGCAGAACATGATGTGAAAATGATCGTAATAGCGTGCAACACAGCATCAGCTGCAGCGGAGGGTGATCTACGAAACTCTACAGAAATCCCCATAGTAGGTGTTATCACGCCAGGGGCTCAGGCAGTTGCTGAAGTGTCATCTACAAAAAAGATAGGTGTGATTGGCACGGTTGGAACGATAAATAGTCAAGCGTATGAGAACGCAATCAAAGGTATCAGTCCTGGGAATATAGAACTTGTCAGCGTAGCCTGCCCAGGCTTCGTAGAGTTTGTCGAACGCGGAGAATTCGAAGGAGAGCAAGTACGAATTCTTGCAGATCGACTCCTAGCGCCAGTTATTCAAGCTGATGTTGACGCATTACTACTCGGATGCACCCACTACCCTTATTTAGCACGTGCAATAGGGGAGTCTGTGGGCGAGGGCGTTGTCTTGGTGTCATCAGCGGACGAAACAGCGTTTGCAGTTGCAAAATCTTTGAGAGCAAAAGATCTTGAAACCACAAATATAAATCAAGGAAACAGGACATTTATCTCCTCAGGGGATGTATCTTGGTTTGCAGAGCAAGGCCAAAAGTTATTCGGCCCTGAGTTAGAAAAAGCGATACCCCACAACTGGAGTAAAACATCGTGAACACCCCCGCACTCAAAGTTACCGTACTTGGATGTAGCGGAAGTTACGCGAGCGCAGGTGGAGCTTGCACAGGCTTTCTGGTACAAAGCCCCCAAGCAAATGTTTGGTTGGATGCGGGACCCGGAACCTTAGCTAACCTGCAGGATCACATACGCTTATCAGAGCTGACCGCAATAGTGCTCAGTCATGAACACGCAGACCATTGGTTGGAACTTCCTGTGGTTTATAATGCCATTCGCCACTACGTGCTGTGCGAACCAATTCCGGTGTACGGAACAATAGGAACCTTCGCATTAGCACGGAACATGTGCGAGGATATTGAAGAATCATTCACTTGTAACGTGATTAAGGACAAATCATCTACCGTAATAGGGGATCAAGAATGGCGGTGGTCCAGAACTGATCACTATGTTGAAACTCTGGCCTCAAGAGTTGAAGTCGGAGATTCCAGCATGGTCTTTTCTGCAGATACAGGCCCAGAATGGGATATTACTCAACTGGGACCTGACATCGGTTTGTTGATAGCTGAATCTACATTTCTCTCACATCGGGAAAAGGAAAAAATCCTTCACCTTTCAGCTCGCCAAGCCGGAATAATGGCGGAACATGCAAATGTTTCACACCTAGTTCTCTCGCACTTAGCTCCAGGTGAACAACCATCTCAACACCTTCAAGAGGCCAGCGAAGCTTTTGCAGGGGAAATCTCACTAGCATGTGTCGGCAAAGAATTCGTAGCCTAAATAAAGGAGACTAATGGGGCGAACAGATGGAAGAAAAGTAGATGCGTTAAGAGAAATTAGCTTCACGCGAGACTTCACAACCATGGCGGATGGATCAATTTTGGTTGAATTCGGAAACACTCGAGTTCTGTGCACTGCATCAATAGATGATGATGTTCCCCGTTGGATGCGGGGGACGGGGACTGGATGGGTAACCGCTGAGTATTCAATGCTTCCCGGTTCGTCACCCGAACGTATAAGAAGAGAAACCAAAGGACCGAAAGGTCGTACACAAGAGATACAGCGATTAATAGGGCGCTCTCTGCGAGCAGTCTGTGACATGGAAAAGCTAGGTGAGCGCCAAGTTACAGTTGACTGTGATGTCCTCCAAGCGGATGGAGGTACTCGTGTCGCTTCCATATGCGGAGGACTCCTGGCCCTACACGATGCCTTATCAAGACTTCAAGCACGAAAACAAATCAATGAGCACCCAATCAATGAGGCATGTGCTGCAGTCTCAGTAGGGATTATCAATGGGGAGGCCAGATTGGACTTGCCATATGAAGAAGACTCTAAAGCAGATACAGACATGAACGTAGTTATGACCGAATCGGGTGAGTTCATAGAAATTCAAGGAACGGCAGAAAAATTTTCATTTTCAAAGAATGAATTGACCACACTACTTGCATTAGCTGAGAAAGGCATTAATGAAATTATTGCTCTCCAGAAGGAACTTCTAAGAACTCCTCCACAAAAGAGATGAAGTTAATCTCTGCAACTGCTAATCAACACAAATATAAGGAAATGCAGCAAATACTGTCTGGCAAAATAGAATTATTGCCACGCCCCCCTGAAATTCCAGAGATTATTGAAGATGCACCTGACCTGCAAGGAAACGCACATTTAAAGGCCCAAGGGATAATGGAAGCAACTGGTAAACCGGCGATAGCCGATGATACTGGCCTAGAAGTTGAAGCATTAAATGGTGAACCCGGAGTCCTCTCCGCTCGATATGCAGGTCCTCATGCAGGACCAGAGGACAACATCAAAAAATTACTAAGCGAATTATCCGACGTACCGATGGTCCAAAGAGGAGCTAGGTTTCGAACCGTCATCGTTGTTCTTTGGCCTGATGAAACCTTTATAACTGCCCAAGGTATAGTTTCTGGGAAAATAGCTCTCTCTCCAGCAGGAACACTAGGTTTTGGATATGACTCAATCTTTCTTCCATCCGAGATCCCTGGGAAAACATTCGGCGAGATAAGCGATTCAGAAAAGAATCAAATAAGTCACAGAGGCCGAGCGCTAAAACAAATCGCTAATTTGCTTTTATCTACCCGCTGACCCGAATAAAGCGACATGATCCTAGGAATTCTTGGGTTTGGGTAAACGCGAACTTGCGAGAAACATGAAGAATCCACCCAATAAAGCCGAGACCAATGAGCACAACCAAGCATAGCTATAGTCAAAAGAGTCGGCGATTAACCCGAATCCTAAAGGAGCGAACATCGCTCCTATCCGAATACTTGTTTGCACTATGGCCGTTGCTTCTCCAGGTTCATCCCGATGCTGCTCAATAATTCCTAATAACGCTAAACCAGGCCACGACCAACCAATTCCAAAAATAAAGATAGACCCTATTGCAATGGAAGCTTTAGACTCAATAGCGAAAAGCACAAAAGCCAATGATCCAATTAACAGCGATCCAGAAACTGCTTTAAATCTATCAAATAGGAAGCGGTCTGCTAAGTAGCCCCACGTCAAGCGAGAGATGATCATTAACACTCCTCCTAGCCCAAGAATTAATCCAGCAGATCCATCGCTATACCCAGCATTTTTTGCTGAAGTGGTAAGAAACCCCGAAACAGTAACGACCGCGGCAGCAGAGAATGCCCCAGCAAGAGCGAGAAGTTGCAAATGAGAGACACGCCACATTTCTCGCCGGGATGCGAAATTCCTTTTGTTTATTGAAGGTGCATTAGGAATTACGAACCAAGCTGGAAAGGCAAGTACTGCTACCACCAAAAATGTTCCCTTCCATCCAAAAACTATCCCAAGAGTTGGAACAGCAAAACCTGCGAGGGCTGTCGCAAACGGAACAGCGGATTGCTTTGCTGCCATTGCGATTCCCTGTCTCTCTAAAATCACAGACGAGGATATTAAAGCATTAGTAGCTGGATGGATAATGCCTTCGGCCACGCGGTTTAACCCGATGAAAACCATAAGTAGAAAGAATGAATTGCCTAGAAAACCCATGAGAAATGTAGCTATCAAAGCGATAGCAACCCCAGATCGCAAAACACGCTTTGGTCCCGATCGATCAGCAGCTCCACCTGATACTGACATAATGATGCTCGAAACTAAATACCCGAAAGTAAGAATTGCACCCAGTTCGGTGTCACCAAATGAAAGGTCTTCTTTTATTTCCGGAGCAAACGCACCAAGTAAAAAGCCTGGAAGCGCCACAAGAGCAATAGCGTAGGCAGAAGCTCCGGTAGGGCGCCAAAAGCTGCGGTTGTTATCTTGGGGGTCACTCTCTTTGATCACTCTATGACGCTACTTCGTATTTCTTACGAAAGCTCTGAATCTAATATTGTCAATATGACTATAAATAATGGTAAACTTGTAATATAAGGAATTAATTATGCAGATGAATCTAAACTCTCACGCTTTGTATACAGATCATTATGAGTTCACCATGCTTGATGCCTTAGTGCAGTCAGGACAGGTAGATAAAAAGTCTGTTTTTGAGGTCTTTGTGCGCGAACTTCCTCTGGGAAGACCATTTGGTGTCTTCGCTGGTATTAATCGGTTACTGCCATATTTAAAGAACTTTTCCTTCAACGAAGATGTATTGCGATTCTTAGTGGAAGAAAAAATAATCTCAAAAGAAACTCAAGATTTTTTGTATTCTTTCAATTTCACGGGGAACATAGTGTCTTATCGAGAAGGAGAAACATACTTCCCGTACAGTCCAGTAATTACCGTAGAGGGAAGCTTGGGAGAAGCTTTACTGATCGAAACAGTATTGCTATCAATCGTGAATTTTGATTCCGCTATCGCAACAGCTGCTGCAAGGATTGTGGACGCAGCGAACGGTCACTTCGTTATGGAGGCCGGCTCCCGGCGAATTGAACCCGAAGCTGCTGTCAATGCTGCCAGAGCAGCCTATATCGGAGGAGTTAATGTAACATCTAATCTTGAGGCAGGAAGACGCTGGGGTATCCCAACTGCAGGAACAGCTTCGCACGCCTTCACGCTTTCATTCCAGTCCGAAATAGAAGCCTTTGAAAATCAAGCTAAATATTTGGGAGAAGATTCTATTTTTCTTGTTGACACATACGATATTGAAGCTGGCATCGTTAATGCCGTAAAAGCTTCGAATGCTAGTTTGAAAGGAATACGAATCGACTCAGGAGACCTTGCTGCTGGGTCGAAATCCGCTAGAGCACTTCTAGATAAACTAGGGGCGCCTGAAGCACAGATTATGGTCTCTGGAGATTTAGACGAATACAAAATACGCAATCTACTAGATGCCCCAATAGATGCTTTTGAATCAGGACACAAGTTGGTTACTGGGTCAGGTGCAGCATCGGCCGGTTTCGTATATAAGTTAGTCGCCATTGAAGAAAATTCTTTAATGCCAAAAATGCGATCAGTGGGGAAAAGGTCTGAGGGAAAAACTTCAGAGGGAGGAAAAAAATTTGCAAAGCGAACTATTGACACCGGTGGTACAGCCTTAGAGGAGTCAATATTTCTTGAAGACGCAGTTCAAAACCCTTCGCAGTCGACAGGCTGTAGGTTTCTCCAAAGCGAAGTCATGTCCTCAGGGAATATTACTGACCTCACCACGCTAGAGGACTCGAGACACCATTTAATGAACATAATGTCAGAAATACCTAAAGAAATTCGGCTAAGAGTAGGCGGGGAGCCCGCTATTCCAACAGTTCTGCATACCAAGAAAGGCACATGTGAATAAATTAAAGAAAGCACTCGTCATAGTAGATGTCCAACCAACCTTTTGTGAAGGGGGGTCCTTGCCTGTCGACGGAGGAAATAGAGTTGCAAAGCAGATAGCTACTTTTGTCTCCGATGATGAAACCTACGACTGCATAATCACGACTCAAGATTGGCACATAGACCCAGGAATGCACTTTTCTGATGAACCCAACTATCAAGATACATGGCCGCCGCATGGCGTGGCTGGAACAGACGAAGCTGATCTTCACCCTGAACTCTTGAACATAATCGGAAAAATAAACTATTCAGTGAAGAAAGGAATGCACAAAGCTGCTTACTCGGGATTCGAAGGAAGTGACGGTGAAGAAAGTCTTAAACAAATACTCACAAAAGAATCTATTGCATCTATAGATATTGTGGGTCTAGCATTTGACCATTGTGTAAAAGCGACAGCTATTGATAGCGCTCAAGCTGGTTTCAAAACTCGGGTATTATCCAAACTCACAGCAGCTGTTTCCCCAGCCAATACCAATGTCGTTTCCGATGAAATGAGATCTCATGGTATAGAGGTCATCAAATAATGCCAAATGATCAGACGTTACTGCCCAGAAAACTATCAGTTGAAGACACAGAATTTGTTGAGAAATATCAACCAACGGATTATCCACCCAATGCAGTCACAGCTGATGTAATCCTCTTGACCATTCGTTCAGGGAGGCTTGCTGTCTTATTAGTCGAGCGAGCAAATCCTCCGCAAAGCGGTTCGTGGGCCCTGCCCGGCGGACACCTTCGCCCCGAAGAGTCGATACATGAAACAGCGCTGAGAGAATTAGCAGAAAAAACTGGATTCGCAGCAGAACCTGCCCACCTGGAGCAACTCCAGACTTATTCGACCCCAGGAAGAGATGTCAGAGATTCTAAAATGAGAGTGACTTCAGTAGCGTATCTAGCTTTTATGCCAGACCCTGGTACTCCAAGAGCAGGATCAGATGCTCGTTATGCTAGATTTTGGGCACTAGATGATCTCCCGGAATTCAATTCTGAACTTACCTATGAAGATGGACCTGCTCTTGCATTTGATCATGCCTTGATGCTTCGGGATGGGCTTGAAAGAGCAGCCTCAAAGTTAGAATACACGACCTTAGCGACAGCGTTCGTTGACGAGCAATTTACCATTTCAGATTTGCGCAGAGTTTATGAAGCTGTTTGGAGAACCAATATCGATGCTCCTAACTTCTCTCGAAAAGTAAAATCCACATCGGGGTTTATAGAATCAACAGGGGTAAAACGGGCAACTGGTAGAGCGCCTGCCGGCCTTTTCGTAAAGGGAGAAGCCGACATAATCTCCCCGCCATTCTTTAGACCAACAGAATAGGGATAATAACTCCGAATAGTGCGTGAATTATCCCCAGATCTTAGATAACCTTACGAAACCAAGCGCCGGTGGCGGAATTGGCAGACGCGCAGGGTTTAGGTCCCTGTGTCCATTAGGATGTGTGGGTTCAAGTCCCACCCGGCGCACACCAAATAAAATATGGCGTAAAGAAATAAACCCTCTAAAATCAAAGAAAGAGCAATCGTGACCGGAGTTGAAAAAATGAACATTCCCACCCAAGCATCTGATGATATTTCCCGATTAGCGGGGCAATTCAATATCTATTCTCAATTATTACGAAACCGAATTGTCATGCTTTGGGACCAAGTCGATGATGAGATTGCTAAGGAGATCACTGCACAATTGCTTTACCTAGAAGGTGAGGACCCAGAAAAGGATATTTGGTTATATATCAACTCTCCCGGAGGTTCGGTAACTGCTGGCATGGCAATTTACGATACTATGCAGCTAATAAAACCGGATGTATCTACTTTGTGCCTAGGTCTAGGAGCTTCCATGGGGCAGTTCCTACTCGGAGCTGGGGCTCAAGGAAAGCGATATTCTCTCAAACATGCCCGCATAATGATGCATCAGCCACTCGGCGGTATTCAAGGTCAAGCATCAGACATCGCAATCCAGGCAGAGCAACTTAGTTATATCAAAAAACTAATGGCAGAATTGATAGCCGGTCACACTGGACAAACGGTAGAACAGGTTCAAGCTGATTCCGACCGAGACCGTTGGTTCACTGCTGAAGAAGCCAAAGAATACGGAATTGTTGACCACGTAATCACAACTCGTGGAGAGGTCAACTAGAAGTAAAACTAGTTGTTGAGATCCAATGGAATTTCCGGAGTAATCTGAGGTAATTTCTGATCAAAATCTATCCCACAAACTGTCTCCCCATAGTTTTCAAGGCTTTCAATTGAGCTAATGCTTTCGTTGATCTCGTCCTGAAACTCAAGGAGGACCATCGGTCTATCATCTGGAGCAGAAGCTACTAGTGCCTCTAAGATGCCTCTATATAGGTCAACTACCTGACTTGTGCTCTGTGCAATCGCCTCTGGAGGATCAGTAGATAAAATCTCAAGGTCAATGATTGCCTTCTCGATACTTTCCGCGTTATTGAAATCAAAAGTGTTCAGAGGAGCGTCAGGTGCAGCAACTGTAATAAAATTTTCACAAAAGGCCAATGGGTCAGAAGTCTCTTCTCCTGAACACGCAAAAGTTAATGAAACCACCAGAGCAATAATGAATATGTGTCTAAACATGCCCTAGACGCTGGACGCAATCTTTCGAAGATTTTGTATTGCCTCTGCGGGACCATCTGGATGGTTAAAAACTGCGCTGCCAGCAACGAAGACGTTAGCCCCAGCTTTAGTAGCTTGACCAATAGTGCTTTCGTTTATGCCTCCATCTATCTCAATGTTTACTGACAAGTTTCTTTCGGAGATTATGTTGCTTAATAATCTGATCTTCTCCTCTTGAGATACAAGGTACTTTTGCCCCCCAAAGCCGGGGTTTACCGACATAATCAAGACCTGATCAACGAGATGGAGTACATTAACGATGCTTTCAATTGGTGTTGAAGGATTGAGTGTCACTCCTGCTTTTGCACCTGAATTCAAAATGACGTTCAGAGTCCGGTCCAAGTGGCGAACCGACTCAACGTGCACCATTATTAGCTCACACCCAGCTTCAATGAACATTGGAGACAAAAGGTCTGGGTCCTCTACCATCAAGTGTGCCTCAAAAGGTATCTCAACGCTTTTTCTGCACGAGGCAACCGTATCAGGTCCTATAGTCAGATTTGGAACAAAATTTCCATCCATTATGTCCCAGTGGATCCGGTCAGCTCCTGCTTCTTCTAGAGCTTCTAACTCTAAACCCAAACGACTAAAATCTGCTGGAAGGATTGAAGGGCATATTTCTATGTGGAGATTGTTCTCAGTCATTCAGGGTCCTCAAAGTGTGGGCGGCTTGTTCAACTACATTATTACGCAAACATTCTCTTTGCTTGTCATAATTTCTTTTCTTACCAACTATGCGTCGTTACCTGCTTGTTGGAAAGATGACATCAGGATTCAGGATACCCTTGGGGTCGAACGCCTTTTTCATTTCTCTAAAAAGCCTAATCTCCTCTTCATTTCGTTGGAGGTGTAGATATGGTGCTTTAGCGCGACCAATTCCGTGTTCAGCTGAGATGCTTCCGTCGAGTGAAACAACAAACTTCAGTATCTCTTCCTCCATCTCAGCTACGTTTGGCTCCGATTGCAGGATGTTGAGATGCATGTTTCCGTCAGCAGAGTGACCAAATACATACGGTATAGATAAAGGATTAATGTTGCCGCAAATCGTGGCAATGCTATCCAAGAAGTGGGTTAGATTCCCCAAAGGTATTGTCACATCAAGTTTAAGAGGAATGCCTTTGTTTGAGATAGCAAGAGTATGTAACTCTCGATACTGCCAAAGTCTTTGTCGTTCTCTGTCTGAAGTGGCTACTAAGATTGAGTCATGGGTACGTAGCATTTCCCCGAGAACATTTTCGTTTAATCGGTCCAAAACTCCTAAGTCTCCAGCAAACTCACAAAGTAAATATATTGAGTTCTTATTGTTCCAAAGTGGTTGTAAATCATAAGCTTCTCTTACAAGATCTACTCCCTTTTGGAAGAACAATTCACAGGCGATGATTTCAGTACTTGTACTGACACAGGCTTCTGTGAGATTAACTGCGTCTTGGATAGTGTCTAAACCGAAGAGAATGGAAACATTTTCCTTTGGTTTGGGCCTCAGTCGCAGCTTGGCTCGTGTCACAATAGCAAGCGTTCCCTCGCTACCGCACAATAAGCTCGGCAAGTGATATCCGGTATTATCTTTATCTAGGCCGTTTAAATTACCGATAATTTCTCCTGTTCCTGTAACTGCTTCAACACTTATGATTTGACGACGAGTGGTGCCATACCTAAGGACGTTAAGGCCACCGGCATTTGTAGCAATCGTTCCACCGATGGTCGCTGAATCTCTTGCTGCAAAATCTACTCCGTAGATCATGCTCCTCTCTAAAGCTAAATTCTGTATTTCTAAAAGTGTTGCGCCTGCCTCAGCAACTATTTGGTTATCGTTTGTGTCTGAGAAATTAACATTCTTCATTTTTCTCAATGAAATGATCAATTCACCGTTTAAAGGCGTGCTGCCACCGACCATTCCAGTATTTCCGCCTTGAGGAACAACTCCTACCCAGTTGGTTGAACACCAATTAAGAATTTCCGCTACCTCATCAGTTGACTGTGGTGAAATAACTGCACGAGCAGAACCTCTGTACCTGCCCGTCCAGTCGTCACTATAGGTTTTGATAATGTCTTCGTCTTCACTTATTCTGCCTGAGCCCAACAAGCTCTTTAACTCTGCAATGCTCATATAAGGATCGTAATGTCAGGATTACGACTGGATATGGATATGAATTGTTAAACAGAGCAAAATATGCTCCTTTAACTCCTAGACTTTTACTGTGGACAAAACGTCAACCACCAGTAACTCACAATCATCGGCATACTCCTTCGCCATTAGATTCTTTAACGAAATCAAAGCGTTAGGCGTCACTGAAGTAGCAGTTTCGCCTGGCTCACGAAATACCCCCTTAGTGTTAGCAGCTGATGCAACAGGCTTAAATATAAAAGTTTTCGTGGACGAACGTGTTGCTGGTTTCTATGCATTAGGGCATGCAAAAATCACAAAATCACCTGTGGTCCTTGTTTGTACTTCAGGCACTGCATTAGCGAACTACCTGCCGGCTGTTATTGAAGCGAATCACTCTGGGGTTCCAATGATTGTATGTTCAGCTGACAGACCTCCTGAGTTAAGACAGTGGGGTGCAGGTCAAACAATAGATCAGGTTCAAATTTATGGATCAAATGTTCGATGGTTTTATGATTTGCCTGTTGCGGATAATATTGATCCGTCGCAAGCTCAGAATATAGCTGTAAGAGCTTGGGATAGATCTGTTACGGGTAGAGGTCCAATACATCTCAATTGGCCCCTTCGTGAGCCTTTGGAACCTCTGTCAGATCTTGTAGTTCCCAAGGCAAACCTCAAACCGTTTAGCTCAGCTACATTCTGCGAAGCTGGTGCCCAACGGTTAAGGCAACTGGGGGAAAAGTATGAAAATGGAGTAATTTCCGTTGGCCCAAATGATCTGGATGATGAAGTAATACAACGAATCGGGTGGTTTTCAGAGGCAGTCAAGTGGCCTATCATTGCCGACCCTGCTTCACAAATACGCGGACGAGTTGCGAGTGGAACCGTCATTACAACCGGAGAGGTGTTATGCGGATCTCTTCCTTTCACTGAGTCGCTTGGGTCGTCGCAGGTTGTTGTCCATATTGGTCTAGCACCTACTTCAAAAGCATATAAAAAG
>Ga0207993_1000741_pt1 | contig 12747 bp, 14 predicted proteins | sample ETN01SmetaG_2_FD_185791 | JGI IMG/M metagenome (GOLD analysis project Ga0207993, IMG submission 185791) | Marine microbial and viral communities from oxygen minimum zone, Eastern Pacific Ocean - ETNP2014F12-01SV265 (SPAdes) (version 2) | ecosystem: Environmental > Aquatic > Marine > Oceanic ...
CGATCACGCTTTGGTTCTAGACTTAAGCACAAAAGTTGAAATGCCAGCATCATTTTTCATACCTTTAACAGGTGTTTTAATGATGATTGACAATACAAATTTACTATATGACGGTTGGATTCAACTAAAAATCGCAATTGGACTCATAGCCATAGCTTTTACACATATATCTAGAGCATATTTAATCCACAAAGATCTCAGCAATGCAATTACGTTGCAAAAGTTTATTTTTTACAGAAATATGTGTCTGGCAGTATTAACAGTTATATTAATAATTGTAGGATACAAATAAATGTCAAAAGATCATGAATATTCTTCGATAGAAAAGCTTGAGACTGGCGCAATAAGCGCTCTCAACGAAATACCCAATATAAGTAAAGTCGCCAAAGGAGCCCAAAAAAGCTTCATATCATTTTTGGCAGAATGGTGCCCTAATTGTGATTATGAAGCAGTTCAATTGAGAGAGTATTATAAAAACTACGAAACTGAATTCGATTTTTATTTAGTGATGCTGTTTTCATCAAATGAATTGAATAACATATTTCTCAAAAAATACGATCTTCAAATGAAAAGAATTAAAGGTGAATTATACGCTAAAGATGAAAAGCTTAACTTGAGCTCAAAATTCTGTAATTTTAGAAACATTATAAATGACGATAGAAAATGGGGAGTTCCCATGCACATAATTAAAATTGGATATAATAATTTTTTTACAATTAAGGGAGAAAGCATCAAAAAAGAAGTTGTTACCTTGCTAGAGGAAGGTAACGGGGAGGATTAGCCAGAAACCTCTGTATCGTAAATTTCTTCAAACTCCTCTGTTTTGATCATTCTAATTGCATCCCAAGTTAATGCGGTACATGCTTTAGCACATATCTGGCAACCAATACACTCATCATGGCGTACTTGAACAGGTGGAATAGGGATATCATATTTTTCTTTGGGCACAGGCTCAATGCAATCCACCGGGCAAAAGGGAACGCAAACCTGACAGCCAGTGCAATTGTCTTCATCAACAACAGCAATGAGTTTAGGTTTCTTCTTTTTGAAATTTACATTACTAGCAGGATCTGGAACCGACTTATAATGATCGTAGTTATATTCTTTACTCATAAGTATTAGAATTTACGGGTAATTTATTTTTGATAGCAAAAGTCTTTTTAGAAAATATAATTCATTTCTAATTTTGACAGCTTCGAAAACTTAAACGATAAGGAGATTATAATGACTTACGTCATCGCTGAACCATGTGTTAGTACCTGTGATACGGCTTGCGTTGAAGTGTGTCCTGTAGACTGTATTCACGGTCCAGAGGATAAAAAGGGCGCTGGTGCAGAGGCCAAAGAAGATGGATTTGATCCTGAAGGCAAACAATTATATATTGATCCTGACGAATGTATTGACTGTGGAGCTTGCGAACCGGAGTGTCCTGTTGAGGCCATTTTTGAGGAAAGCGAATTACCTGAAGAATGGAGCCAGTACACCGAAATTAATGCTAAATGGTTTGCTCAATAATAGTTAAAATCAAATAGAATTGGTAAACGGCTGTTTTTAACAGCCGTTTTTTTTAACAATGAATAAAGATAACATTCTAGACCTATTAAAAAAAATAACCTATCCAGGATTTAGCAGGGATATTGTTTCATTTGGAATGATCAAAGATATAATCATTGATAATGAAACCGTGTCATTGCACCTAAATGTTAAAAGCTCAAATGAAGAAAAGAAAAATCAACTAATAAATGAAATTAAAACTCTCCTTCTTTCAGAGACTCCCTTCAAAGAAATTAACATTAAAATGGATGAAGGGAGCGAAACTAGTAATTCTGGTTCTCAGGTAGCCGCCCAACAGGGCCCATCGACAATATCTGGTATAAAACATATCATTGCTATTTCAAGCGGCAAAGGTGGAGTAGGAAAATCAACTGTGGCTGTAAATTTGGCATTGTCTTTAAGAGATCTAGATCTAAAAGTTGGGTTGCTTGATTTGGATATATATGGTCCATCGCTTCCAGTCGTTTTAGGCATTAACGAGCAGCCCGATCTCAATGATAATAGAAAGTTAATACCATTAGAATCCTTAGGTATGAAAGTAATGAGCTTTGGATTTATAAGCGGAAATCAATCTCCAACAATTTGGAGAGGACCATTAGTTGCTAGAATGACGGAGCAGTTCTTTTACGATGTGATGTGGGGGGACCTTGATTATTTAATTTTAGACCTTCCTCCCGGAACAGGAGATATACAGCTTACTCTGACCCAAAAGCTCAAAATGGATGGAGCATTGATTATAACAACACCGCAAGATATTGCACTGGCAGATGTTGCAAAGGGTGCTGATATGTTTAGAAAAGTAAAAACTCCAGTACTTGGTGTTATTGAAAATATGTCAGGACTTTTTCTTGATGGAAAAGTAAGCTCTGGCAGCGAACTAACAATTGAGGGTCAGCCTGTAACTATCAAAGACGACGGGTCGTTCACAATCAGAATGGATTTATTTAAAAATGGTGGTGGAAAAACTGAAAGTGAGCGCCTTGGAGTGCCGCTTTTGGGCCAAATACCGATATCACAGGATATTATGGAAGCTACCGATTCGGGTAAGCCAATCATTGAAGCTTACCCAGACTCACATCTAAGCACATTATATAAGGAAATTGCACGTAAAGTAATTGATCAAATAAATGTTTAATTATTTCACGCACTCAATAGTGCTGATATTCATTGGATACGCATCTATATATCCACTTTTCTTTTGGATAACACCTGTTAAAAAAATTGATCAAGGTTTTTACAGGTTTAATCTTGGCAAATGTTGCGTGATAGGCTCTCTTGGTGTCATTGCAAATCACTTCATTTCAACCAATCAAGCTTTGCAACTACCCGCTTCCATGTGGATAGTTGCGTTAACGTTAATAACGGCGATTTATTGGAATAGAGAAAGTGTTAGCAATGCAATACTCACATTTGTCTCTTTGTTTGGGTGTTATTCGTTAGTTTTGATTGCAGATCAATTTATAGATTATTCAGTATTTTATCTCTCGTCTTTTTCAATCTTAATTGGATCGGCTATCACTGCCGGGGTATTTTTTTCTATGATACTTGGGCATTGGTATTTGAACGTCATTGCATTGCCAATTTCTCTTCTAAAAAAATCTACAATTACACTCTGGATAGCTCTGCTAATAAGATTATTGTGGGATTTATTTTTTTTCGCAACAACGCAGCACATGGATAGCTATGGCATTGAAAAAGATTTATGGCAATTCTTATTTGAATTTGATGGCCTCTTGCTTTTGGTAGCTTTTTTTATGGGCAACATATTTCCAATAATTATCAATTATTTCGTTTGGAAAACGTTACAGCTCCAGGCAACACAAAGCGCTACAGGATTGCTTTATGTATCAATAGTTTCTGTTTTGTTTGGCGATATCATTTACAAGTATTATTTGTTGCAGTACGGCTTTGCTCTCTAATAGTTAAATGGAAAAGAACCACTTTGTAAACCAAAAAAATCCTGCTTGTCCTGAGTGTGGATGCAACCACCTTTATAAAAAAAAAGATTTTAACCAGGCATTAGGATGTCTTGTAATCTTAATTGGGGCTATTTTTGTACCTATTACTTACGGTCTAAGTCTAGTGGTGGTGTTCCTATTTGATTTATTGCTCTATCGGCGCGTGAAAGATTCTATCGAGTGTTATAAATGTAGAGCTGAATTTAAAAATGTAGACGTACCAAAACATCTTGAAGATTTTGATCATCATGTAGCAGAAATGTATGAAAAGTACTAGGTATATTAATTATTCAATAGGATTGAAATAAGACCTAATTTCTATATTATCTTAATCAAGGAAATCGTAATACTAGTGAACAAGGATTTGAGAGAAAAAGTACGTGAATTAGGAGACGTACCTAAACACATAGCAATTATCATGGATGGAAATGGTCGTTGGGCTAAAATGAATAGTTTGCCAAGAGCGGCTGGACACAAAGAAGGCATAAATTCCGTTAGAGAAATTGTACGCGTGTGCGGAGAAATAGATGTCTCTTTTCTTACTCTTTACACTTTTTCAAGTGAAAATTGGAATAGACCAGAAACTGAAGTTTCAGCAATTATGAAATTGCTTTTCTCCACTATCAGGAAAGAAATAGATAATCTTGATAAAAATAACGTACGCCTAACTACAATTGGAAATCTTAATGACCTACCAAAAGAAACCAGAAAGAATATCAAAAACGGTATTAGTCAAACTCGAGATAACACGGGGCTTAATTTGATTTTAGCGCTTAGCTATGGAAGTAGACAGGAACTGATAAGGGCAATAAGGCGTATAGGTAATAGAATTGAATCATCTCAAATAAAATCTGATGATATAACGGATGACGTGCTAGAAAGCGAGCTATACTCAGCAGGCGTTCCTGACCCTGATCTAGTTATACGAACGGGCGGAGAATATCGTCTTAGTAATTTTTTGCTTTGGCAAGCAGCATATTCTGAGTTATTAATTACAGAAAAGCATTGGCCCGAATTTCGTGAAAATGAATTATTAAATGGAATCATTGATTATCAAAATAGACAACGAAGATTTGGTCAAACCGATGAACAGGTAAAAGCATGAAAAAACTTTTTATATTGACAATGATATCTGTGCTCTATGCTCAAGCCCCACCATCGTTTAAGATTGATGATATTATCATCAAAGGAAACAGCTCCACCAGCAATAATATGGTTCTTTACACAGCTGGTATCCAAAAAAATCAGGAAGTTACAGCAGAAGATTTTCGTAGGGCCGTAAAACGACTATGGGATCTCGGTGTATTCAGTAATGTACAAATTGACTTTAATAGCGAAACATCAAATGGCATCTCTATCACAATTGAAGTTGAAGAGTCTCCAGTCCTTGCTAAGATAGAGTTTGATGGAAATAAAAAAATACGAGATAAGAAGATTAAAGAAGTTTTGTCCTATCGAGTAGGCATGAGAATCAAGCCCAATTTCATTAATAGTTCGATAAACAAAATCGAAAAGCTATACAAAGAGGAAGGTTTCTTTTTAGCAAAGGTTGACGCAATGATATCCCCTGCTGAAAGAAAAAATACTCAACGAAACAACATTACCTTTACAATCAATGAAGGTAAAAAAATGAAGATAAAAGATATTGTCATTGATGGAAGTGGCAACAACAGCTTTGGATGGGTAGCTACCAAAACCTGGATACCTATGCCTGAATTTGTTCGTGAAAGCATGACTCAATTCAAACTAAGAAGGCAACTTAAAGACACAAAAATTCGTACTTGGTGGAGATTTTGGGCATCTGCATTTGATAAGAAAAAATTCTCTGAAGACTTAGATGCTTTAACAAATTTTTATAAGGATGAGGGCCACAGAGATTTTACCATTCTTTCAGATAGTGTTTACTACAGCCCGAAGAAAAAAGGTCTAATTGTTCTGATAAATGTTGAGGAAGGGTATAAATACAAGTTTAGGAATTTTTCATGGGAAGGAAATTCACTTTACGATGATAATATGCTTCAAAGCGCATTAAATCTGAAGAAGGGTAATGTGTTTAATCAAACTGGTTTTGATAAAGCAGTTTTTCAGGATGTGCAAAGTCTTTACATGGATAGAGGGTATTTATACAGCAATATCGAGCCCTTTTTTACCCCAGTAAGTAATGACTCCATGGATGTCCATTTCTCTGTGACGGAGAATAATAAGGTCTATGTTCGAAATATTAATATTTATGGAAATTCAAAAACTCGTGAAAATGTCATTCGAAGAGAACTTGATGTATTTCCAGGCGACCTATTTAGGAGAACGTTACTCCAAACAAGCATGAGAAAGCTTCATGTTCTGAACTACTTTGACCCAACCTCATTAGCACCAAATGTTGTACCAGTCGATGAGGATGAGATTGATTTAGATATCACCTTAGAGGAAAAATCATCAGATCGTGCTAGTGCAAATGTTGGAGTGTCTGGAATGTATGGAATGACTGGCGGAGGCAACCTTGAGTTTAACAACTTTAGGGGAAAAGGTCAGATTCTGTCCTTCGGCTTTAATGTTGGTACGCAAGTCTCTATGGGAAATTATTATGGACGACCTGGAAAATATGAAAGCTTCCAAGTGCGTTTTGTTGATCCAATGTTTAGAGACACGCCAAATAGAATTGGCTTTTCATTATTTTATACCTTTAGGGGTGCCGGTAATTCTTACTATTTCTACCCTTTCAATCAACTCTCTAGAGGGGGATCAATTCAGTGGGGAAGAAGGTTGAAGTGGCCAGATGATTATTTCAGAGCGTTTTGGGACTTTAGAATTCGTCAAGCTGAATACTTTAGTGATGATGAAGAGTTGTTGAGTGAATATGTTGGAGATTTTCGTAAGTCAACAGGAATAAGCCTTACTCAAAACATAAGTAGAGACAGTAGAGACAGGGCTGAATTCCCAACTGAAGGCTCTAGCGCAGTACTAACGTCTACTTTTTCTGGTGGTATTTTCAGTGGTGATGAACACTACCATAAACATGTTTTGAATTTAGATTGGTATACGCCTACATTCTACAAATTCGTGCTTACCAGTTCTTTGAAAATAGGTACTATAAAGATGCTTAGGACAAACAAAGGATATACTTATATTCCGCCCTATGAAAGGTTTATAATGGGTGGCAATGGCATTCCTTACGGTACAATGTTAAGGGGGTATCCAGATAATTCAATTGGCCCCTTAACCACTCAGGGCAGAGGAATTGGTGGCAATACGATGATCAAGTACACCACTGAGTTCAGATTCCCCTTCTCTGAAAATCCGGTAGTTTACGCTATGTTGTTTGCTGAAGCGGGGAATGTTTGGCAAGATACAAGATTAATGAGCTCTTTGAGATACCAACGCACTAGCCCTTTAGAGCTTAAACGCTCTGCTGGTGTTGGAATTAGATTTTTTATGCCCATGATTGGGAAATTAGGGTTTGATGTCGGTTACGGTTTTGACGATATAACAGGTGATGGTACTCCTCAAGGTTGGGAGTATACAATAATTTTTGGAAATTAATTATTAGCTAAGGAGGTAAATGTGGTTCTTAAAAAAATCACAATGGTTGCTTTTTCATTGCAAATAATCTCATCAGTATTATTTGCTCAAAATAAAATAGGCTTTGTTCAGTCTGATAGAATTCGAGCGGAATATGAAGAATTTAAGGACGCCGAGGCGCAGCTTCAATTGGAGTATAGACAGGTAAATATGAGATTCAATGCAATGGCTGTTGAGCTTGATAGCATTAAGCAGGCTTTCGAGACACAAAGACTTATGAGCAGTCCCGAGTGGAGAAAAGAAAAAGAGGCTGAAATAGCTTCAAAGGAATCTACCCTACAAAGGTTTCAAGTAACAATGGTTGGTCCAGAGGGAGAGCTCTATAAAAGACAAGCTCAGCTTGAGTTCGATATTTTGTCTAAAGTCAAACGTGCTGTAGACAAGATTGCGGCTGCAAAAAAAATAGATTTTATTATTGACGGATCAACATCGCTTCTTTATGGCAACCCAACACATGACCTTACCGATGATGTGTTGCTTGAGCTTAGAAAATATAGCGTCTCTGATAAGAAAAAAACAGATAGTAAAAACTAGCATTTAAACCATGACCTCTCTTAAAGAATTAGGAGATCTTGTTGGTGGAAAAGTTGTTGGCAACCCTCAATTGCCAATTAATGGTGTATCGTCGCTTGATAATAGCAAAGAAGGTACAATCACCTATCTTTACAAAAAAAAGTTTCAAAAATATATCGATGAGACAGATGCTGCTGCTATTATTGTTTCTGATGAAAAGTTAGTTGCAAATAAAAATGGAATCGTTGTTGAGGATTCTAGATTAGCATTTGTTAAAGTTCTTGAGTTTTTTAGTAATGACAATCAAGAATATGAAGGAATTCACCCTAGCGCAATTATATCCAAATCAGCACGAATAGGAAGCAAAACAAATATTGGCCCAAACGTCGTTATCGGTGATAATACTGTTATTGGTGATAATACTGTTATTGGTCCCAACAACGTTATTGGTCCCAATGTGATTATGGGAAATAATTGTAGGCTATATAGCAATATCCATATTTGCTCCGATTCAAAAATTGGCAATAACTGTATTTTGCATTCAGGAGTAGTTATTGGGGCTGATGGATTTGGTTTTATTTCTGTAAACGATGGTCATATTAAGATACCTCAGATAGGTAAGGTAGTTATTGGGAATGATGTTGAAATTGGTGCAAATTCCACCATTGATCGCGGTACAGTTGCAGATACTATTGTACATGATTTATGTAAATTTGATAACGGAGTGCAAATCGGGCATAACGTCTCTGTAGGAAAAGGATGTTTGCTGACCGCACACGTTACGATTGCTGGAAGTACAAAAATTGGTGAATATTGCGCGTTTGGAGGTCAAGCAGGAGCTATTGATAATGTTACCATTGGTGATAGAGCAATTTTTGCATGCTATACCGCTGTTACTAAAGATCTTCCTGGGGGGAAAATGTACTCTGGGGCACCTGCTAGAGAGATCAAAGAAAAAAATAAAAGAGATGCGCTTTATTTTGATGTATCAAGATTGAAAAAAAGATTAGAGCGAATTGAAGAGGCTATAAAAAAGTAATTATGAGTTTCATAAAAAATCAGAGAACCATCGCAAAAGAAACATCTTGTGTTGGTATTGGTCTACATACTGGAGTTGAATCTAAAATAACGTTTAAACCTGCTCCTGAAGATTTTGGCATACGATTTAAGAGAATGGACGTTGAAGGTTGTCCTGAAATAAAAGCAGATATTGATCATGTTGTTGACATATCTAGAGGAACCACAATCGAAGAAAATGGAGTAAGAATTCACACGGTTGAACATGCTTTGGCCGCCTGTGTTGGTATTGGGCTCGATAATGTAATGATTGAGCTTAGTGAAAAAGAGCCACCCGTGATGGATGGAAGTGCTATTGATTTTGTTGAAGCATTATTAAAAGCTGGAGTGGTAAAGCAGAATGTTCCTAAAAACTATTTACATATTGATCAAGCTATTGGCTATTCAGACCCCAAAAGAGGTGTAGACATCCACATAATGCCCTCAGACCAATTCAGAGTAACTTTTATGCTCGATTATGAATTCAAAACATTGGGAACGCAGTTCACAACAATGGACGAGCTGGAGAAAAATTTTGCAACGGAGATTGCCCCTGCTAGAACCTTTTGCTTTTTGAGCGAAGTAGAACATCTTAAAGAAGAAGGTCTTATCAAAGGGGGAAATATTGACAATGCTGTAGTCATTGTTGATAAGAAAATAGATGATGCCGAAGCTGAGACTTTGAGCAAACTATTTGGTTTAGAAAAAGAAATAAGCTTAGGATCTAACGGTACACTGGGCGGAACAGAATTTAGGTTTGATAATGAGCCTGTAAGGCATAAAGCGCTTGACCTTATCGGTGATCTTGCATTGCTAGGTATGCCTCTTCAAGGGCATGTCATTGCTTCTAAAAGTGGACATGCAGCCAACGTAGAGCTTGTTAAAAAAATAAAAAAAGTATACCAGAAAAAGATTGATAAGCAGCGCAGCAATTCCATTTTAGGCAAAACGACCTCCTTTGATATTAATTCAATCATACGCTTACTTCCTCACCGATACCCTTTTGTTTTAGTGGATAGAATCGTTGATATCACTCCTGGAGAAAAATTAACTGCATACAAAAATGTCACTATTAATGAACCTTTCTTTCAAGGTCATTTTCCCAATCAACCTGTTATGCCAGGTGTTCTTGTTCTAGAAGCAATGTGTCAAGCGGGGTGCTTCTTGGTATTGAGCAGTATTGATAATCCAATGGAAAAAAATATGTTTTTCTCATCACTTTCCGATTCAAGATTTCGTCTTCCAATCATTCCAGGAGATCAGCTCAGACTAGAGATGACCCTTGAAAAATTTAGATTGGGCACAGCCCTTCTTGCAGGTAAGGCCTATGTTGATGATAAGCTGGTTGCTGAAGGTAAGCTCAAAGCAACTGTCGTTGACCGCGAAGGGGCTTAAATCAAATTTCAATACACCCCACAGCTATAGTCTCACCTAAGGCCACCATTGGTCGAGACGTTTCTATTGGAGCCTACTCTATAGTTGAAGATGATGTCAAGATTGGTAAGAATACATCAGTAGGAAATCATAACACTATTTGTTCAGGAACAACCATTGGCGATAACTGCAAGATCTACCACAATAACTCTATCGGAGAAGTTCCTCAGGATCTTAAATATGACGGGGAGAAAACCAAAACCATCATAGGCAACAATGTAATCATTAGAGAGTTTGTAACTATCAATCGAGGAACGGTTGCTTATGGCAAAACTGTTGTCGGTGATAATACACTGCTTATGGCAACTACCCACATAGCCCACGATTGCATAGTCGGTAACAATGTTATTATGGCAAATATTGCCACGCTTGGAGGTCACGTTGAAATTGGAGATTGGTGTAATATTGGAGGTGGTGCCATGATTCATCAATTTGTAAAGATTGGAAAACAGTCACTAATTGGAGGGGGTTTTTCAGCTAAACAAGACGTTCCTCCATTCATCATCGGCGCAGGAACCCCTCTCAGATTTGTTGGAATCAATAAAGTAGGCCTTGAAAGAAGAGGTTTTTCTGATGAGGATCGAGCTCTTATCAAAAAAGCATATCGTACTTTTTTCAAGTCAAAACTAAATAGAGGCGATGCTCTTGAAAAGATCAAAACCGAGCTTAACCAAACGCAAGAAATCAAAGAAATAATTGAATTCATAGAATCGAGCAATAGAGGAATAATTTAATTTGAACGCACCCTTTCGTGTAGTTTTGATTCTCATAAGCGTAAATATCTATTCACAATCATTAACTGAATCATTTCAAAGTACAAGCGATCGAAGTGATTATATAAAAATGGGATCGATTGTTTCTACCGCTGATTTAATACCAGAGTTTCTTTCAAATAAAAAAGTTATTGTCTCACCGATCATCTTAAATTTGAATAAAGACAACACAATAGCTCCAATAATAGCAGCAAAAATTAAAATTTCATGGAATCTCAGCTTTACGGGTAGATTGGCCACATACGCTACTGATAATCGAACTGTTCAATCTTTTGGGTGGGGGCTAATGTTTAAACCTGGAAATCAAGAAGATAGCTCGCCATGGAAATTTTCAATTGACTCTGGATCATATCGATCGTTTCAAAAAATAACCTCTTCCACTCTAAAAACGTCAATTTATCGTTTAATTAGATTTAAAAAATATAATTTGATAATTGGCTATAGCGCCTCTTCAATCAAAGCTAATGATTATAGTTCCAGCGAGTTAAAAGATAAATACTCGATTAAGGAAAATATTAGCTTTATATCTGCAGGAACTATGGTGAATTATAGAAGTATAAATGTTGTTCCGAGAATCTTGATTAATAGTAATATGGCAGTTACATCTATAGAATTTCAGAAACAATTTTAGCTTATGAAAAAAATATCAATTTTAGGCTCAACTGGTTCAATTGGGGTAAATGCATTGAATGTTATAGATAATCACCCTGACGATTTCAATGTTATAGGTTTGTCTGGTAATAAAAATGGTAGCCTTCTAGCCGAGCAGATAAAAAAATATAAACCCCAATATGTCGCGGTTGTAGATCCTGAAACCGCAGAGTTTGTTGAAAGTGAAGTTGATTTAAACGGTGTAAAGCTATTAAAAGAAAGGTCAGGACTGCTTGAACTTTCAACCTTGAACGATGTTGATTTAATGATTAATGCTCTTGTTGGATCCTCTGGAATGGAGCCTACAATTAACGCCTTAAACTCAGAGGTTGATGTTGCTTTAAGCAATAAAGAAAGCCTTGTCATGGCAGGCGCTATTATCAACCAAACTAAAGAAAAAACAAATACAAAGATCTTCCCAGTTGATAGTGAACATTCTGCGATATGGCAATGCCTTGTGGGTGAATCAATGGATGATGTAAATAAAATAATTCTGACTGGAAGCGGAGGCCCCTTTAGAACGCTTGATATAGAAAAATTTCATGACATTACACCAGAAAAGGCCCTCAATCATCCAAATTGGGAGATGGGGAATAAGATAACCATCGATTCATCAACTATGATGAATAAAGGACTTGAGGTCATAGAGGCCTTTTGGCTTTTTGACATAACTGAAGAGTCAATTGAGATTGTCATCCATCCTGAGTCTATAATTCATTCAATGGTTGAGTTTAAAGATAAATCAGTTAAGGCTCAGCTTGGCTTACCTGATATGAAAATTCCCATTCAATACGCTTTGACTTACCCTAGACACTTCAAAACCGATTGGGAAAAACTAGATTTAACAAAATTGGGTAAATTAACCTTTGAAGAACCTGATTATATTAAATTTCCTTGTATGAGACTCGCTTTTGAAGCATTGAAAGTACAAGGAACAACGCCTGCGGTTTTGAACGTTGCCAATGAGCAAGCTGTATACCGTTTTTTAAATCATGAAATTGGCTTCAATGACATTCCCAGTATAATAGAAATGGCATGCGATAAACATCATTTTATTAAAGATCCATCACTTGATGAAATTCTTAATATTGAGAAATGGGCCACAGATTTTGTAAAATCATACAAGAGTAAAACCCTTTAGAAAAAGATTTGAGTTATGACTTATATAATAGCATTTGCATTTTTAATTAGTATTCTTGTTTTCGTCCATGAACTTGGTCACTATCTAGCAG
>Ga0207993_1000747_pt1 | contig 12721 bp, 16 predicted proteins | sample ETN01SmetaG_2_FD_185791 | JGI IMG/M metagenome (GOLD analysis project Ga0207993, IMG submission 185791) | Marine microbial and viral communities from oxygen minimum zone, Eastern Pacific Ocean - ETNP2014F12-01SV265 (SPAdes) (version 2) | ecosystem: Environmental > Aquatic > Marine > Oceanic ...
GAAATTCATCTGTTGGTAGTATCAATCTTTTACCGTGGTCCTTCATAAGGTGAGCCATGATTGTAATCTGTCCCATAAGGTCCAACTTGGGCAAAGCCATAGGATTGTTTTCCACGATGGCTGTGGTTATCTCCTTTATGTCTTGTTGGTACCATTTGTTGACACGAGCCATATTGCCTGTCCATTTTTCTGTGATGGGCCTCCATTGCTCTAACCTGTCAGAAAGTATTTCAACACCGAGTGTATCACATATGGATTTGATGCAATCTTCTGGTTTGGTTTGCCAATCTGTGTCTGTGAAACTGCCAGTCACCTTAGAATTCATTTGTGAGTGGAATTTGTCAGCATCTTCTACTGATTTCTTTGCATTGGCAATGACCCTAAAAGACGCAAGTTCTCTGATTTTTTTGAAGGATGTAGAATCTGTTTTTAGATATCTCTGAAAGAAATCAATGTGGTCTTCATCCTTCCAAAACCTTGCACCCAAATAAGGGTAAGGCGTAGTGGGTTGAAGTAGAAAAACTTTGACATCTTGTTCCAATAGATATTCAATCATTTCCTTATTAAGGTCATAGAACAAATCACCCATGGCAAAATTTCCATTCACAAAAGGATAAAAAGTTTTGATGCCTTTATAATCCTTGTTGTCATTCAACCATTCCTTCACACGGTTGCCTCTTGGATGATTCCATATGGGATGAACCATTCCATTCTTCATGTTATGTCCGTGGGCATTATTTCCATTGCCTCCCATGGGATTGTCTACCACTGGCACCTTGCCTGTAAGATATCCAAAACTCCAATCCATGAATGTACCGCCAATAGATTTAATGCTGGTAAATGCAATTCTCATATAGATAATTATGTGGTGGATTATTTGACTTTGACCGTCTTGGATTTCATTAGCGGTCTTGCTCCGCTTCTTCTATTCTTACCGTGCCTTGGCTGTGAACTTTTCTTCTGTTTGATTTGAACACCTTTCAATCTGCCCGAACCTTGTCCTGATCTTTTTGTGACACCAAGTTTCTTACCTGTGGTCTTGGCTTTTATCATTCTTTTCTTTTTGATCTTAGCACCTTTGCTTGGGTTGACCTTCATGAAACAAGTGGATGGTGATGCCACAATCCTTCCTTTCCTAGGACCAGATGTGCATCTAAATCCTTTCACAGGAGCCTTACCTTTCTGTCTTCTAAAAATTTGGCTTACTCCTTCTGCTATCGCGGAGTGGTCATCATGCTCACCTACTATATCCTGTGGCACTATATCTTGTGTCTGGTCACCTTTTGAACCACTAGATATTGTGGCACTAGATATTGTGGCCTGATTTTTGGTTGGCGCTAGTATGATTTCTGTTATCTTCATATGAGTATTTATTGACCTTACACCTTACACATCTTAACCTTACACACCTTACACCTTAACCTTACACCTTAAGCACCTTAAACTTAACCTAATATAACTGCATTTATTAGAATGCTACATTTGGAACAAGACCAACTAGGTGTGACTAGATGTGTTAAATACACTTGCAATGAAGATATACGAAATATACACAGGCGAGAACATAGGACCAGCACCACGTGGTGTGTGTTCTAAACCAGCAAGTTCTTTACCAGCAAGTTGGGTATCCAGTTGTAAATCCAAAGGCAAAATGAAACGTACAGGTGAACGTGGATACAATTACGGTGGCAAGACTCAAAAGGTAGCCGGAAAACGTATCAAAGGCAAGAAGTACGGTGGTCCTCTGCCAGATTATTCTGCAAAAAAGAAATAAACATCAGACCTAATAGCGAGCCAATAGCGAGCCATTAGTGCATACTGCTATAAACTTTGTCTGCCCACTGTTGATTTTGTTCTATGGTCATGTGATTGATAGTTCCAACACCCCAACCGTCTTTTTCTCCCGCTGACTTACTGAAAGCAAACATACTTTCATCTATGAATACGCCTGAGGTCAGTTTAATGCCTGCGTCTTTGTTTGCTGTCTCGAAAGGTTTGAAACTCCACATCTGAACTATCTGTTTGTCTACCTTTGATAAAACATTTTGATCATAATGTTTGAGTGCATACTCGTAAGCCATTTCATCTTTGTCGTAGTTGTGCAGATACTTCCAGTAGTTGTCTAGTGTCTTGTACACATCTGGATCAACACCCTCGAGTGGTTGTGTGTTAGCACTTAATATAAGTTCAGGATGATAAAGTCTGTAAGGTTCCGTCCAACAGAATATAGATATATCTGGCACTCTATCTTGCTCAATCAGTTTATTGAATTGGAAGAACACACTCCAAATACTTTTACCAGGATTACCAAACCATCTTATTCTGTCTGCACCTAGTTTCTCTTGTAGGATGTTGCACCAACTTTCTGGTTGATTACTTGCACAAAAACTGTCTCCGAAGAACCCTATTGACTTCATGATATTATTTAATTATAATAGTAGCAGTTATTAAATAAGTTCATGTTCTCAAACAACCAAATTATATATGGCGAAAGAATCGGCTTCATTGGCCTTGGCAAGTTGGGTATGCCTTGTGCAGAAGCAATAAGGAAGAAAGGTTTCTTTGTTGCTGGATATGACATAGCATACAAATCAAGTGACCTGGTTGAGATAAGAGATTCAATCGAGGATGTTTGCAGAGACACAGACATTGTGTTTGTGGCGACACCCACACCACATGAAGAAGGATACGATGGCAGAGAACCAAGTAGCCATAAAGATCCAAAAGATTTTAATTATGAATCTGTTATAAAAGTTTTAACCAAGTGCAACAAGCACATGGGCAAAACACAGACACTGGTACTGATATCGACTGTGTTGCCTGGAACTATTCGTAAGCAGTTCGAACCAATCATCACCAACACAAAACTTTTATACAATCCTTATCTTATCGCAATGGGCACGGTAGCAGAAGATATGATCAAACCTGAGATGATCATGATAGGTACAAAGAAAGGTGTATACGAAACTGCCTACAGGGCACAGCATCTAATAAGTTTTTACAACGCAGTGTGCGAAGACTATCCTAGAGTTGAGTTCGGTACCTGGGAAGAAATAGAAGCGATGAAAATATTTTACAACACATTCATTAGTAACAAAATAGCATTGGTCAATATGATACAAGATGTCGCACATAAATTAGGTCATATGGATGTGGACAAGGTCACACAGGCACTTGCTAAATCCACACAGAGAATCGTTAGTCCTGCATACATGAAAGCAGGTATGGGAGATGGAGGGGCCTGTCACCCACGTGATAATATTGCACTTCGTTGGTTGGCGAAAGAGTTAGACCTCGGATATGATTTGTTCGAGGGCATAATGACTGCACGTGAAAAACAAGCAGAGAATATGGCAAAGGCAATACTTACTCATGGAAAGCACGTACACTTCACATCAGACTCATACAAGCCAGGCACAGATCTTGTCGACGGATCATACTCATTATTGGTTCAATATTATGTTAGAAAACATGGCGGACAAGTGGTCACAGGTATTGATAACGACATAGAAGTAATTGTGTTGGTTCATCCCACAGATCAAATAGTCACAGAGGTCTACGAGAAGATAGCAAAGAATCAAATTACAATATTCGATCCATGGAGAACTTATCCCAAAGCGGATAATGTAATACACTATGGCAAAAATTAAAATACACGACCTAAAAAGAATATCATCTTACATACAAAAAGATTTAGACAAAGCATATCACAATACATTAGATGAGTCATGCTACCTACGTGGATCGGCAGTGCAAGAGTTTGAAAAGCAATGGAAAGAATACACAGGTGCAGAAGACTGTTGTGCATTAACAAGCGGAACAGATGCATTACACACAGCGGCCATGCTGACAGGTGTTGGTCCGGGTGATGAAGTAATCATGCCGGCACATGGATTCATAGCATCCATAGGACCATGGTTGCACACAGGAGCAACCATAAAATATGTTGACTGCAAACTGTCAGACTACTGCATAGACGAGGACAAGATAGAATCACAAATCACGGACAAAACAAAAGTTATCCTATGGATAGACATCAATGGACAAACTCCAGATGTGGATAAGATTGTTGCACTTGCAAAAAAACACAAATTAATCACAGTTGAAGATGCCGCACCCTCGGCAGGAGCATCATACAAGGATAGAAAAGTTGGCACATTAGCAGACATAACTTGTTTCAGTTTTGGTCCTGTAAAACCTCTAGGAGCAATTGGAGGTGCTGGAGGGATCACAGGCTCAAAAGCAATATGTGATCAAGCAAGACAGATACGTAATCACGGACGTACAGGCAGGGACGGTTACAAATCATTAGGTTGGAACAGAAATCTACACACGATGCAGGCCTCTTTTTTATTGGCCAAACTTCCACATCTAAATGATCTTAATGACATGAAAAGAAAACACGCATTGAGATACAATGAGGAACTAAAAGATGTTGTGAAACACGTGCCACAGGAACAACCAGACAGATATCACCCATATCACTTATATTCTGTGTTGGTTGATAGACGTGATGAGCTCAAAGAGTTCTTAAAATTACATGATATAGAAACACTGGTGCATTGGCCATGTGGTGTGCATGAGTATGACTTTTCAACTCCAGCAGATGTAAGCCTACCCAATACTAAAAACATTACAGACAACACATTATCATTGCCTTGCAGTCCTTTTTTAACACAGGAAGAGCAGGACTTTGTGATACAAAAGGTTAAATCCTTCTATTAAACACACAGATTACCCACCAAAACTACGCATGAAGATAATAGCAATTCTATCTGATTTGATAAATATTTGCATATTTTAAGTAATATTACAAGGGGAATTAAACAATGCCAAATTCGGATACAGCACACGGAATACACAACAAGTATACAATCATAGTCACTCAACCAGCAGATGAAACAGATGTAACTCATAGCAGTGTTGCTGATGCCAAGGCATTTTTCTTTTCAGCGGCGGCACTTACAGTGATAGATGAGTGTGCGACGCAAGAGGCATATGAATTAACAGACGGAAACAAAGGTTTAAAAATGACTTTAGGTTTTGGATCTAAAGGCACAGGCACAGCGGCGGCAGACGATTGGGCAGAACAATTTAAATCAAGAAAAGGTGCATTAGAAGGTGCAGAAGTTGGACCTTTCAACATTTCAGCAATAGCATACAACCAAGGTTCATACGATGATGACGAAGCAACAGTTACAGCGGCTGGCCATACATTTGTTGTAGGCGACTATGTAAAATATGCAGATGTTGGTGGATCAACAGAACTTAACGGCTACGCAGGTAGACCTGTTATTGCTGTAGACGGAAACACATTTACTACACAATCAAGTGCAGGAAAAACTCCAACTGCTTACACAAGCGGCGGAACTGCTACAAAAGTTTGTAACGCATGGGCAAAAAGTCCATACGTTGAAACAGTATCCTCAGATCATTTATTTTAATCAACACTAAACATCTAGTTTAAATACTGGTATGTTAAAATTTCCATCTGTAGAAGTAAACAAACTCAGCAAAATTTATAAACAAAACAATTATAGTGATATTGTTTTTGATAGTGTTGAGACAGCAAAGAAATACTTTCTTACTAATCAAGCAATAGAAACCTATAATAAATTCTGCTACAAGCAAGAATGGAAACTGGCTGACAATAATAAATCATTACATTGGACAATCTCTTTTGAACTTAACACAAAACCTACTGATCCAAATTATGAACCCAATTCGGACAAATGGAGAGACGAAAAAAATAGGATTACATCAATGGACTTATGGTTTCAACAAGGCAATCATCCAGACATTGTGCATGATCCCAAACATTTGTTTTAGGCTTCGTAGGTTCTCCACTCCTGTCCACAAGTCATGGCACACACAGGATTGCATTTCTTTGTCTTCCAAGTTGCCATAAGTTTATCATGATCTTCTAAAAGCACCACTGGCCTTCCTGGCATATCATATCCGTGATAACAACATGGTGTTATCTCACCTTTGGCATTTATGTAAACGTCTTCCATCATTAGATGTTCACACTTTATATCATACACTTTATCTTCGGGTGTAAAGTTTTGGTGTGTTTCTTTGTATCTTTTTATTCCTGCAGGCACATCATAGTTGCCAGGTTGCATTGATCCGTCTGCTGGTAACAACCAATGTGATATATTACCTTCTCTGTCCAATGCTGGTCCATAGTTCCTGCCGTGATTCTCAATTATAAATTCTTTGAATCCCAACTGCTTTGATAACTCTTCTGCTTGTTCGACTTGGTGTATGTTGTGTTTGAAAGTGATATACTTCCAAGTGGCACGTCCTCCTGCATCAATAAACCATTTGACTCTCTCCATAATTTTGCTCCACTGCAAATCTTGTCTGTACAAATGATTTGTATCTTCCAATCCATCTATGGAAAATCTTACGCCTACATTATGATCAGCAATTCTCTGCCAACTTTGTTTTGTGCCAAGGCTACCGTTGGTTGTCATGTCAGTATTGCATTTTGTCATTTCAATTAGATCTGCTATGTTTGGATTCATCATAGGGTCACCTAGGTGTCCATTAAAATACACATACTCTACTTCAGGAAATCTGTCTAACGCAACTTGCAATTTCTCTTTGGTCAAATGCATTTCAGGATAAACTCCTTCGACTTTGTATCCATAGAGGCTACGAGGACACAGAGGACATCTAGCATTACAATACGTACTTGCTTCTACGTGTAATTGTTTCATAATAATTTACTGAACTCCGGATATAATTTTGAAAAACAACCTTTGTTATTAAAATATTCTGCATTCATCTGTATCCATTTGTTTAACATTTCTTTTTGTTTTTCAGTGGTTGGCTGTTGCATATTGCTATCTAACTGTTCTAATATTGTTGTAAAAAATGTTTTCTCACTGTCTTGAACTCCTTGACCTAAATAACCTTTGATAGAATCTATGAATATAGAAGCAAAGTCACTACCAAAATGTGTCAGACTAATTTCATGTGGCATCAAACACGGTTGCCAAATTATTTCTATTGATTCTGTTGGCCATCTAGGAGGCAAATAATCTGACACAATTTGTTTGCTAAATGCTTTTAATGTATCGAGATGTGTGATGTTTAACAAGTTTAACACACTCATAATTTTTAGATAATGTTTGCAGTTGGGTATACTACCTATTGCATCACCTAGTATTTTTATATTATTGTTGAACACTTGCCAATTAGATCCTTGCCTCACATACTCATAATGCTCTCCAACATTATCAAAACTCAAATGCCAACCCACAGTTTCGAATGTCATAAGTTTTTTGAACACCTTGCTTGTGGATAGATCAGAACTTAAATTTGTGATAACCATTATGGGAACATCCTTTTCACAGTTGTCTAGTATCATCATGTTCTCTTTGATCATAAGAGGTTCACCACCTACCAATGAGATAGTTCTCCATTTCTCTTTATTGTTCTCAAAAAATGTTGTAAGGTAATCTTTGTTTTTAATGTTCTTAACAAATGCTGGTGCTTTCTTAATGGTTGCCCATTTACTGCTTTGTGTTTCGTCGCAATAGATACAACTGCTATTGCAAGTGTTGTTCCATCTTGCATCAAATAATGTAGGATAGGTATAATTTAAATCAGCCTCTTCTAGTTTGAAATCATTATTGATGTCGTTGTGCCAATCAAGTTCACATCGAACATTTTGTTTTGTTATGGCAATACAGTTCTTGCAGTATTCTTGATGTAGTTCGCCGTCCTTGATAGACTGTCGCACTTCCTTGATGACTGGACCATTGAGCACCTCTTCAAGTTTGTCTGTGTGTATGTTTCCTAGGCTCGTGGCTCCTGCACAACAGGTCAGAATGTCGCCGTTGGTTCTAATGTGTAGACCTCTCCATGGTGCTGAGCATTTCATAATAGTAGTATTTAATAGAGCATCCAGCCACAAAAAAAGGGCGATAGTTGCCTACCGCCCTTTATAATTAATTAATTAATTACGCAGAGTAATTAATAACTTTTCTGCCTGATTTTCTTAACAATGAAATAATGTTTGCTTTCATAGTTAATGCAGATGCCTTAGGTGCAACACCTAAAACTTCTACTGTAAAATCTAAACCTTTAGATAACAACTTGTTAGTCGCTGTTTTTCTTGCAGTTGATTTAACTGCTAGGTTTTTGAACTTGATTTTACCACCGTGTACTTCACCATTTACTTTGTATGAAGAAGCCGGCTCCGCAAATACACCAATCTGCTTCGCTCTTGATTTGAAGTTTCTTGTGTATACAACATATTGAGTTGAGTTTGCCATGGTTTGTTTTTCCTTTTTAATAGAAGGAAAAAAAGTTTTAAACATTCCGTCTAACATTTTTTCTCCTTGTTTGTTTAAGTTAAGTTACCGAAGTTTCTATCACTGTTATCCGATAACATTGTCACTATTATAGTGTCAGTTGTGCTAAATGTCAACCGTATGACGCTGGTAATGGTAATAAATTAATTTTTTGTTTGTTTCTTTGGCTTCTTTACAATTTTTGAATAGGTTAATGTGGTGCCATCACACATTGGACAAATGATTAATCCATGTTTTTTCTGTAGATTGAATTGTTTGATATCAGGAAACTGACCTTCGAATTTGGCTTTGCAGGGAGTTTTACAAGTGATATTAAAACGAATCATTATATCTTTTTATTTACATTATATACTTGACATTATAATATGTCTACTATATTATTAAATTAATTAACAAATAGGATTTTATGCAAAGACTAGGATCATCGGTTTACGAAAAAGGCAGACCAAAAAAAACTTCGCAAGGTAAAAACAAAAGTAGAATTAAAATGAGTTCTATGAACAAACACAAGAAAAGATCATTCAAGGCCTACAATGGACAAGGTAGATAGAGAAGAGTTCCAACTTGCAATTAAAAAACTTGAAGCAGAAGTTGGCAATCTGAAAGTACAGAATGCAGACTATTCCCAAATAGTAGAAGAATTATCTAAAAAATTAGAGAACTACGAAAAATCCTACGGCAGAGTATTCAAACCTGCTAGAGATATCTCAGACCAAAAATAACAGCATCTTTCTTTCTACGGAACTTTACGGTTTCGTAGTCAATTATATGCACATTTAACTTACCGCCATGCTGTTGCATTATGCGTTCTTGATCTAGGGGACGGATTGTGATCACTTCAGCATCAGGCAGTTTTGCTTCGTACCCCCACAGCATGGGCCACCAGTGCAATGGATTGAGAGAATCATATCTCTCATTCATCACAAGCAAAAATATTGCGGGTGCTATTGTGAAAGGCTCTGCCCACCACGGTATCACATCAAAAGTCCAAAAATCCAATAGGTGAATGATAAATGTCCACACACCCAAAATGGATAGTAATATGCCTAATATGGGCCAAAAATCCTCATCTATATCCAGGTCGGGATCATGATGGGAGTACAATCTTATCTTCTGTTTCTGACTCAGTTTCATTACAAGTATGTATGTTGGACCAATAATTAATTGCAAATTACCAACTTCAATATCTTGACTGTTATGCGGAGTTGTGTTAAATTAACTACTTTATTAATAAAGGAAGACAAATGAAGAAAATGTTAACACTAGTGGCCGTTATGCTCTTTACAGCCACGTCTGCATTTGCAGATTTCACGATATATGCTGGAACAAAGCCAGGATCAGGATTTGATCAATGGATGCAACCAGTATTGAAAGAGTTGAGGAAGTTCCTTGACGAAGACATTACGGTGAAGTATATGCCGGGTGCAAGGGGAAGAACCATGCTCAACAAGTGGGAAAATGAACTTAGATTCGAAGACCCAAATGGTTTAGCAGTATCAGGTGGAACACAAGGTTCTAACTGGTTGTACATTAACAAAGTTGAATATGACTTTGAGAACTATGACGCAGTGGGAATCCAATTAATGGACATCATGGTAGGAAAAAGAAAATCATGGAATCCAAAAACAGACAACCTTACTTGGGGGAATGAGTCTGGACTTGGAGATACTATGGGTACAATCATGTTGTTCTGTGGTAACCTAGACGGCAAGATCGAATCGTACAAAAAATGTACTGATGAGAGACTTAACCTTGTTAAGGGTATGAAAGACGGTCCAGCAACTATGGCCTATATGAGAGGCGAGATGGACATCTTCAGAGGCAATCCAACTGCTTGGGCAAAGAAAATGTCTAAGATCAAAGATGGAGAACTTTGGTTCACACAAGGTGTTTATGATAGATCAACAGGTAAAGCAGGAGACAATCCAAATCATCCAGGAATGCACTTCGACGCAGTGTTTGAAAGAACATGGGGCGAAGCACCTAAAGGTGAGATGTATGATGCATATAGACTAGCACAGACATTTAACGATGCTTTACAAAAATCTATTTGGATACAGAAAGGTAACCCAAAGAAAGCGATAATAGTCGACGCTCTAAGAAAGATGTTGGCTGATCCAGAATCACAAGCGGCTCTTAAGAAAGTCAATGGTGGTGCTGAATACGATTGGGCTATCGCTGAAGAAGGAGACAAAGTTGTAAAACAAATCAAAAAATTAGCAACTGAACAAGCACTGAAAGATACGGTGTGGATAATCAAGGCTGTGTTTGATTACGACGTTGTCTATAATCCAGATAGGATTAGCAAGTAATAAGACAAGAAGGTTAAAAGCATGGAGTACGTACTTTGGTGTCTGGCCGGAACTGTTTACGGAATCATTCTCGGAGTGGTCCCACTGGCCGGAGCCGGTACTGCCATGCTTTTACTTTTTTCTTTTGTGGGGTTCTTTGCAGAGATGCCCTACGCCGGACTAGTATTCCTCATAAGCGTCATCGCTTCTAGTTCAACAGCAGATTCATACACATCATTACTTACAGGCATACCAGGTAGCAACACCACAGCGGCTTCCATCATAGATGGACACAAGATAGCCAAGAATGGTGAGGCGGCCAGAGCCATAGGTATTGCAATGGCAGACAGCACGTTCAATGCAATCGTGTTTGGAATACTTGCATTTGCCCTATTACCTTTCTACGCACCCATAGTTTACAAGTTTGGTTTACCTGAACTGTTCATGCTGATGACTTTGTCTATTGCAGTGGTGGCTTTTATAGTGACCAAGAACATATGGTGCAGTCTCTTTGCCATAGGTGCAGGAAGTTTCTTAGGATTGATAGGACTTGATCCTCATCATGCAGAACCTAGATTCACATTTGGAACTTTATATCTAGAAGACGGCATACCAATAATGATGATGGTTGGAGGATTGTTTGGCTTTCCAGAGTTGATGTATGGCTTTAGAAAAGATGCTGTAAGACCAGCACCTATCAAAAATTATTTTACTCAATTAATACAGGGTTGGAAAGATGCAGTAAGGCTTTGGAAGGATTCGCTACGAGGTGGCTTCATAGGCTTTGTTGCAGGTATGTTACCAGGAGTAGGACCTGTTGGAGATATGTTGGCATACGGTGCCACAGTGAAAGCACACCCTAAAGAAAAATTTGGTGTAGGTAATCCAAAAGGACTTGCAGGTTGCGAAGGAGCCAACAACGCACAAAAGGCAGGTAGTTTGATTCCAACAGTGCTATTTGGAATACCAGCATCACCATTCGCGGCCATATTCATGGCGATGTGTTTAGGTTTTGGATTAGATGTTGGAACGCCTTATATGTTAGAAGATAAAAAATTCCTTTGGTTGCTTGGATCATCATTCATTGGTGCAACCATATTCACATTTATTATATGTACATTTACATCAAAACTATTAGTTAAAATATTAGAAATTCCTTATTGGCTTTACGCAACACTCATTATGGCTATCATCGTGTACACTTGTCAAACCTACACAGGATTGTACATGGACTATCTCACATTAGGTGGTTGTACTTTATTAGGATGTTTTTGTAAACATTATGGTGTGAGCCGTCCGGCAATACTTTTAACTTACATCATCATAGACAAATGGGAAAACCTAGGTGGACAGATGATGCAGGTATATGACCTACCAGATTTAGCAACAAGACCATTGTTCCTCTTTTTACTTGCTTTGATATCATTTTTAGTGTACAAGGCAATCACACAGAAAGACAGAGGAATAGATTATTGGTAAGCATTAATGAAACCAACACTATTAATAATCACAGGGCCACAAGGATCCGGCAATCATTTATTCAGTAAAATATTTTCATACCACAAAGATGTATTCGGTTGGTCTGCATTATACAAAAACAAATGGGTAGGGCACGACAAAGAAGTGTTCCAACCTTATTGGTTGCAACCAAAGAAACTTAAGGATTTTGATTGGACACAGTCTAAATATTTTGTTACAAGCATAAGTTGTCCTTTCATATTGATAAAGGATTTTACTATTCCCAAATACAAACAATTTATTAACGAGGCAAAAAAATATGCAATCGTAAAAGTAGCCGTGATAGGACGTGACAGGAATATTCTTAAGCACCAACAACAGAGAGTGCGGAGAGGCAAGTACACAACACCAACGTTTCTAAAACATATAAAATTTATAAAAGATCCTTTTTATCTAAGCCAAGAATTATTTTTCCTGTACGGGACAGACTACCTAAAGAGTGTATCGAAACAATTAGATTTTCCTATAAGCACAGGCACTTATATTAAAAATTTGTCCAAGCACGAAGCAAACAAAAAATATATAAAGAAAGCCAACAGAGGCAAGTTCGACAAGTACCAATTCAAGATAAACTACTAGATGAAT
>Ga0207993_1000748_pt1 | contig 12721 bp, 12 predicted proteins | sample ETN01SmetaG_2_FD_185791 | JGI IMG/M metagenome (GOLD analysis project Ga0207993, IMG submission 185791) | Marine microbial and viral communities from oxygen minimum zone, Eastern Pacific Ocean - ETNP2014F12-01SV265 (SPAdes) (version 2) | ecosystem: Environmental > Aquatic > Marine > Oceanic ...
TGAGTGGGTTAATGTTCAAACAATTAAAGAGAGAGCCAAATTTAACCCAGTAATTGAGGCCCTTCCAAGGATTGGCATGGCAATAGTTCTTCTCTATGGAGGACTTTTAGCAATAGATGGCCAAGTTTCAATTGGGACATTATTCGCTTTCAATGCTTACGTCATAATGCTTCAAGCACCATTCCGGATGTTTGGGTTTCTGCTTTTGCAGACTCAGAGGGCATCAGCTTCAGCGTCCAGAATCTTCGAAGTACTCGATGAAAAGCCTGAGATTACTGACCTTCCCACAGCAGTAGAAATAACTGGAGTTAGGGAATCAATCCGCTTTCAGAATGTCAATTTCTCCTATAGCGGTTCCCAGTCGCTAGATCCCGTGAAGGGCCCTCGTGCGAGGTCAGAAATCATTACAAATTTGGATTTATCTATCAGCGCAGGAGAAACAATAGCAATTGTTGGCATGACTGGATCCGGAAAATCAACGATCGCTCGCCTTCTCACTCGCTTTTATGATGTCAATTCTGGATCAATTTTGATTGATGACGTTGATATCAAAAGAATCCAGTTGCACTCGTTACGACAACAAATAGGCATTGTCTTTGATGAACCCTTTCTTTTTTCTACGAGCATCTCCGAAAATATCTCATACGGAAAGCCTGATGCATCTGAAGCAGAGATCGTCGAAGCTGCAAGGAAAGCACAGGCTTTGGGCTTTATTACAGATCTGGAGTCTGGTTTCTCCACAGTTGTGGGGGAACGCGGTTACACATTGTCGGGAGGGCAAAGACAACGAATAGCTTTAGCTAGATGCTTATTGGAAAAGCCGAGTGTTTTGATACTTGATGATGCCACCAGCGCTATAGATGTAGGCGTGGAGTCATTGATACATGAATCGCTCAAGACGAGTTTAGAAGAAACCACTACTCTCCTAATTGCCCAACGAGTATCAACAATTGCTTTGGCCGACAGAATTGTTTTCCTTGAAGGCGGCGCTATCTCGGACGAAGGGTCTCACAGTTCTTTACTAAGTCGAAATGCCGCTTACGCCGCCATCATCGCTGAAAGTAATCCGGAGACCGTAAAGGAGATCAGCTAATGGGATTCGGACCACCCATTGGTTTTGGTGGAGCTAACTCTGTTACCTCGTCGCGGGACGCAGGACTCCCCCATGCTGGCGTTCCCGGTCACTTGCAAGATGAAGTGAAACGAGTTCTGAAGCAGGAACCGATTCATGAATTGCCGCCGGTCGACTTTGATTATTTCATCAGTCCAGAGACTCCTTTTACGCTCCGTAGCTTTCTGGGAGATCATAAATGGAAATTAATTTTTGCCATGATATTGGTAATCGGGGAAAGCATACTGCTTCAGGCAGGACCTTTGTTAACAAAATTTGGTATTGATGACGGAGTCGTCTCAGGCAACAAAGCAATACTTATCATAGTTTCTTTATCCTATCTTGGTAGCATTTTGCTCCATTCATTGAGCGCTTGGTACAGAATTCGGTATACGGGATCTTTGGGCGAACGGTTAATGGAGAATTTACGTATCAAAGTTTTCAGCCACCTTCAGCGACAGTCACTTGATTTTTATACAAAAGAAAAGGCTGGAGTGCTGATGACTAGAATGACAAGCGATATCGAAGCACTGTCCCAGCTCTTTCAAGAAGGTTTAGTGAATTTCGCTGTACAAGGTTTAACGGTGATTGTTATAACCGTCGTCTTATTGTTCCTCAATTTCAAACTTGCTCTTATTACTTTGCTAGCAGTGGTCCCGATAACAATTATTCTGAGCGAATGGTTTAGAAGAAAGTCATCAAATGCGTATAGGAATGTTCGCGACAAAATAAGCGAAGTTTTGTCAGATCTCCAAGAGAGCCTGGCTGGGATACGTATCATCACAGCACATAACCGACGAAAGCATAACGTTGCCAAACACACGAATATCGTTGGTGAACACAAGGACGCAAACTTAGAGGCTGTGCAAGCCGCATCTGTTTACACACCTGGAACTGAAGCCATTGCAATCATCGGGAGGGCATTAGTCCTGATCGTGGGTGGCCGCATGGTATTAAATGGAGAACTTGAGATAGGTGAACTAACAGCTTTCTTATTGTACTTAGGCGCTTTTTTCACTCCGATACAGACATTAACTCAGCTATACAATGGGTATCAGCAAGGTCAGGCTGCAGTTGCAAAGCTGCGAGACTTACTAGCGACAATACCTTCTGTTCCTGAAGATCCTTCTGCGCAACCAATTCCTGATATTCAGGGTGAAATTGTCTTTGAGAATGTCAATTTCTCCTACAATGACGAAACACCTGTTCTTAAAAATATCAATCTAACTATTGAGGCAGGGGAAACAATTGCCATCGTTGGGCCGACAGGGGGCGGAAAGTCTACGATTGCTAAATTAGCCACTCGATTCTACGACCCTTCTGACGGAAGAGTCTTAATTGATGGATTAGATATCAAGGGAGTGCAACTTAGTTCGCTTCGGAGTCAGATAGGCGTCGTCCCTCAAGAGCCCTTTCTATTTGCGGGTTCGATAAGGGACAATGTCGCCTTCTCAAGACCGGAGGTTTCAGACAGCGAAGTCATTGAAGCACTTGAGGCTTCAGGACTTATGACAATGGTTAATTCCCTTCCAGATGGAATTAACACTGTTATCCATGAGCGCGGTTCATCATTAAGCGCCGGTGAACGTCAATTGATTGCGATAGCACGAGCTTTTTTATCTAAACCTAGAGTTTTAGTGTTGGACGAGGCCACTTCCAATCTTGACTTACAGTCAGAGAGCCAAGTTGAACAAGCTTTAGATGTAATCCTTAATGGCAGGTCCGCTATTATTGTCGCTCACCGATTGGCGACTGTTATGAGAGCTGACAGAATACTTGTTATCGATAACGGAAGTATTGTTGAGAGTGGAAGCCACCAAGAGCTCCTGAATACAGGCGGAGCATACGCTAAAATGCACAACCAGTGGCAAGAGAAGGTGCGAGCCAGTGGCTCCTGAAAATATTCTGAAACTGTCAAAGGTTAATCTTACCCGTAACGGAAAGTCTCTTATAAAAGACCTGAATTTCGAGGTCTTTTCAGATCAAAATTGGGTGATCTTAGGACCAAATGGGTCTGGGAAGACCTCACTTCTCAAAATAGCGTCAATGTTTGAACATCCCAGCTCTGGATCTATAACCCTTCTTGAACACACTCTTGGCACGTCCGATATCCGAAAGATAAGGCACCTAGTAGGATTTACCGGCCACGGTATCTCACAATTGCTTCGCCCAGAATTAAAAACAGAAGATGTAGTGATGACCGCCAAACACGGGGCCCTTGAACCTTGGTGGCATACCTATTCAAGTGAGGACAAATTGAAAGCACATAGCCATATGGAAATACTTGGAATCAACCACCTAGCAAAGCAGAGATTTGGAACCCTTTCGTCGGGAGAAAAGCAAAGAGCACTTTTGGCTAGAAGCCTAATGAGCGACCCCAAACTTTTACTACTCGATGAGCCTGCATCGGGACTGGACTTACCGAGTCGCGAAGAATTGATGCAATCATTATCTTCCTTAGTTTCTGAAAGCTTATCTCCACCAGTCGTTATGGTTACCCACCATGTTGAAGAAATCCCTAAGGGTTTCAGTCATATACTATTTCTGAAAGAGGGTTCAACTATGGCATCAGGAACGATTAACGAAAAGTTAAATCAAGAGAATCTCTCTAAATGCTTTGGCATTGACCTAGAGATCAGAGAATTTAATGGACGATGGAGCGCACAATCAATAGTTAGCTAGTAAAGGCCTGACTGGATTACCAACAGAACTCCTTTTCGAACAGAAATATCTCCAAAGTTTTCCAAAATTTCGTTGCTCAAGCCGCGAGTTGATCCGGGTTTTAATGTCTCATCATTTAGATTCCATCGGAACCCTGATAATGACACACCTTCCGCAACGCCACCAAAAGGAAATATTGAAACTAAATTACTGGCTAATGGCTTTACTATGTAATGATCCCTGACAAGTCTCACATAAGAAGAGCCCAGAAAAGCTTCACAAGTAATCATTGAAGTTGCATCGGAAGCCATAGCTGAAAATACTCCCCATAGATGGTCTAGTCGGCCACCGCCAGAATCCACAATTGTAACTGATGCACAAGATTCACTGGCATGAAGTATGGCAAGCTCCAAGTCAGATTCATCTTTATCTTTTGGAAAGGAAATTATCTTAATGGATTGCTTATCTGCGGTTTCTAGACCATTGGTTGATATCGAATCCAGATCTCCTATGACAACATCAGGTGCTATGCCAAGTGATATCGCGCTGTCAAAGCCTGAATCGACCGCAAGAACTTCGTCAAACTTCGGAAGGAAATCTATCACTCGTTTATCAGGACAGGGTCCTCCATTAATGATTAATGCACTGTTTCTACAAGCGTTTACCGACATCACTGTATCTGCCTACTTCCTAATCGAAATCAACTTTATCAGAGCGCATAAACAGCCAGGCTATGAAAATCCCAACAGTGCTTCCCAATATAGAGATTATGAATGAGGTGGATGCAGAGAAACCGACAGCGGCAAAGAACATTAAGAATGTCAAAAAACCTGCTAATCCAGAAAGTGGATAGACGAAACAGCCTAAACGTGTTGGATCAGAATTTGACACACCCATTAGTTTCAGGATCCTTCAAGTCTTCTCTGACTAACGCGAATTCTATCTTTTTTTCTCGCTCCCTCAATTTCAATATAAGTGGCTACCTCCTCGTACCGGAGCGCAGTCCTTCCAGGTCTACTGCTTACAATCGCTCTAGCTTGTTGCTTCTTCCCAGGAGCCCAAATAGCGAAACAAACTGCGCCTCCGGCCACAACAAAGAGTAACGCCCATAATGAGTCACTCCACCCTTCAGCTACTGAAACAGTTATCTGGTAAAGAAAGTTATCCATTGAAGTTTCTAATGAAGATGCCAGTTGAGGGGCAATTGCTGGGGATTCTTTTGCCAGTTCCAAGATCTCCTGAGGAAACTCTTGAAGTGAATCAATGGAACTTCGGTATCCGCTATTGAACATGGAACCAGCTATTGCTATACCGATCACTGCCCCTAGCTCTCGAAGAACGTCGTTGAGAGCAGATGCAACTCCTTGTTTTTCAAAAGGCAACGAAGAAACAATTATTTCTGTTGCTGGTGGGGATGCTAATCCGATACCGGCGCCATAGATGACAGCGACCAAAGCGAAATCCAAAAAGCTACTGTCGGACTGAAATTGCGCTCCTACATAGAGGGATACTCCGAGTAGGCAAAGGCCCAGAAGACCGGTAACTCTAAAACCCAACTTTTTAGTAAGTGGTATCGCTATTAAAGAAGCTGGAAAGAGACCGATTGCTGTAGGAAGGAAACTCAAACCAGTGTCAAGCGGCCCGTAACCCAGCACATACGCAATAAACTGCACGGCAACGAAGAAGAAACCAAACGCCACAGTGAATTGCACAAGCAATGATAAGGAACCTGATCGCACTGACCTATCTTTAAAAACCGATATGTCTAATAAAGGCCTTTGCGCTTTTGACTCCCAGGTCACGAAAGCTAAGAGAAATACTCCTCCAGCTATAAAGCAACTTAGGATAATTTCAGAGCTCCACCCCTTAATAGGGCCTTCCATTATTGCAAAGACAATCCCACCTATAGCAAGTAGTGACAGTAGTGCACCTAGAGGGTCAAGGTTCGATTTCTCAGGAGAAGATGAATCTGGTAAGCAAATCCAACAAAAGAGAAGAATGACAGCTGAAAGAACGCTAATGACGAGAAAAACTGATTCCCACGAATAGTTCTCAATCAATGCTCCAGATAGAAGAACTCCGGATAGCCCTCCGAAAAAGACAGAAGCTGTCCAAATTGCGACTCCACGTTCTTTCTTCTCAGGAGGTAGCGTCGTAGTTATCGTGGATAGTGTCGCAGGGAAAATAAAAGCTGCGCCAAAACCACTGAGTGCGCGAAATGCGATGACTAGCTTCGCTTCATTTGATTCAATAAAATCTAAATGCTCTGTAAAAAGAGTTGCAACATTTGCGATGCAAAGAATAGTTACCCCTAGAAGCAACATGGGCCTGCGGCCAAATTTGTCTCCTAAAGCACCGGCAGGAAGAAGAAGCGAGGCTAGAAAAAAAGCGTAGATATCTACCATCCATTGAACGTCAGATTGGCTGGCCCCTAATTCTCTTGATAATTCAGGTAAAGCAACGTTCAAGGAAGAGATATTCGCCACTACCAACACCGCTGCTAGAACTGTAGCCGTCAGAGTTAGAGTAGAATTTGCTCTTAGTTTCTTCATAACAAGTAGTCTTCCAACTGGTGTTTCCTGTTTGGTGGATGATTAGCTGAAAAACACTATTGCTGAGTTACTGCTATTTTGATTACGTGGTACCTGAACGCCAACTTTTGGAAATCAACTTAAGCGAAGATGCTTTGCCTTGGGAGAGAATTGGTTTTGATATTCTTACTCAAAATTCAACTCAGTCAACTCATGTAGGAAGAACAAAATTGTGTTTTAAGAAAATTGATACCATTGAAGGCATATCCTCTGTTCATGTTGAGGGAGTCAAGCAGAGCGTGGATTCGCTAACTTTTAACCCAACGACAACTTCTGCTGGTGAAATCGAAGCGCCCTTTCATCCCAACCGAATAGTACGAATAGATCATTTAGTAGTTACTACCCCCAATCCTGACAAAACAACAAAGGCGCTCATAGAAGCAGGAATAACACTGAGTGGGGTCCGGACTTTTGGGAATTCTCCGAATCAAACTCGCCAATCGTTCTTTTGGTTAGGTGATGTCATACTCGAACTGGTCGGACCACATGAGGTCGCAAAAGATGGCGACCCACTATTTTGGGGGCTGGCACTAGTTTCATCAGATATCAACGAGACCGTGAACTATCTTGGGGACCTGTGCACTCCTTTGAAAGATGCGATTCAACCTGGACGGCAAATAACAACAGTGAAAACACGCAACCTATCTATAGGGGTTTCAATAGCAATCATGTCCCCTCATGTAAGTGCCAATTAACTGCATTGTGGATGAGGCATAAGTTTGGATTAATATACTGAAATGAATGCAGAGAATCTCTTTGACCTCTCCGGTAAAGTCGCAGTAATTACTGGAAGCGGTAAAGGTATCGGAAAAGGAATAGCGAAGTTACTTTCTGAAGCTGGGGCAAAAATTGTGCTCTGTTCCCGCACTTTAGAGGATGTAGAAAAAGTAGCTCGCGAGATAAATGATAATGGAGGGGTCGCGTTCCCTACCTTATGTGACGTGACGAATGATGATCAGTTAGCATCACTCGCCGACTCAGCTATTTCACAGTTTGGGGTCATTGATATCTGGGTTAACAATGTCGGAGGGAGTACAGGCCGGGCAAGTATAAAAGATCTTTCGCGTTCTGATTGGGATCAAACGATAGCGTTGACCCTTACATCTGTCTTCGTAGGTTGTCAGGTCGCTGCTAGAAACATGCAAAGAGGCTCAATTATTAATATTTCTTCTCGCTCCTCGTGGGGTGCTGTTCCTAATAATGCTCATTATGCAGCGGCGAAGGCTGGAGTAAATGTGCTGACCGCAAGTCTGGCTCATGAATTGGGCCCAGACATTAGGTGCAATGCGGTAGCTTCAGGCGCTGTTCCAACAGATATTTTCTTCAAAGTCATGAAAATGAAACCCGAAGATTTGCCACAATACGCAAAAGATACTGGGGTTCCTTTGCAACGGCTAGGCACACCTAAAGATATAGCTGGAGCAGTGCTTTTCTTATGCTCTGAAGCTTCATCTTGGATGACCGGAGAGGTGATAACTGTTAGCGGTGGCCGTTAACGAAGTGGTCGCGGCTCGTTTAACGCAGATACGTTATCTAGTAAAATTTTCTTTTGATCATCAATTGAAAACTCTTTTAATTCCATAACGTAATCTAACGGCGCAGGCATTCCTTCAATGTGAGGCCAATCGGATCCGAAGACAACTCTGTCAGGCCCCATTAGATCTGCAACTTCGTAGGGGTCATCTTCCCAAAATGGGTTTATCCATACATGTTCTTTGAATAGTTCTAGAGGATCCTCTTTAAACCAACCCATGAGTTTATTTTTCTGTTGAGGTAACTTTCGAAAGAGGTCTGGCAAGAAACTTGAGCCGTTTTCAACAGACACGATTCGCAAATTTGAAAAGCGTTCGTACATCTTTTGAAGTGACATTGTCATAAGCCAATCTAAGGCAGCTCTTTCAATATTGAATGCTTTGATTGATGGTGAGTACGATGCACCGCCACCAAAATTTGCTCCAAAACCATCCTCGGCATAACCCTGTGATGAATAGCCACTATCCCCTGCATGGATGACTAACGGAATCCCTGATTCATTCAACAAATTCCAAAAGGGATCAAATATGCTATCAGCAGGTGATTTGTAGCCATCAGCAGTCAAAACCGCTGCAGGCCTAATACAAATTACTCTGGCATTGTTTTCAAGTGCTGATTCAAGCTCTTCTACAGCGAAATCAACGTCACATAAACTGATATATGGCGCTGCGAATATTGTGTCTTGGTAATTAAATCCCCAATCTTCATTCAACCATTGATTAAATGCGCGAAATAATACTTTGACAGCTTCGATATCCTCCTTGAGGAGTTCCTCATAAAGCACCCCAAGCGTTGGGAATAGCCAAACTGCGGAGAGGCCTTGTTGTTTGATCTTTTCAACCCTCGCATCTTTATTCATATACTCTTGCGGTAGTGGCTCTCTATCCTTGAGCATTTCTAGAGGTGATTTCCCAGTGGGATTGCCTCTAAAATATTCATGAAGAGCACCCGGCTTTGCAATTGGGTCCCAAGTAGGGTTTGCAACTGCTGAACTTAACTTGCCACCAACTATGTGGTGTCTTCTTCCATTGATTTCACACCATTGAACACAACGCCGTTGCCATTCTCGCGGGACATGCCGTGTGAACGCATCCTCAGCTTCGTAATAGTGATTATCGCAGTCAAAAGGAAGATAGGTTAATTCATCCATACGTCCACTTTAGCCCAACCAATGCAAGCTCCTCCAAACACAACTATTCATTCTGAACTAACGTTCCTCATATGATCGGCAGCCATTAGGAAATACTCAGTCATTGCTTCATTGATCTCTTTGGCTGGTTGCATCTGATCAAGGGCAAAACGCATACTTGCTAACCAAGACTCTTTTTGATATTCACCAATAGCGTATGGTGCATGTCTCATCCTTAGCCTGGGGTGACCGCGTCTCTCTGAGTACGAAGAGGGCCCGCCCCAATACTGGATCAGGAAATCCGCTGTATTTTTTTTGGAGTCAGTCAGGTCATCTGGATAAAGACCGCGGATTTCATCTCTACGAATCACGTCTTCGTAAAAGAATTCAAGTAACTGATAGAACCATTCGCTTCCTCCAACACGGTCATAAACGGTCTCGCCTTTTCCAACCCAATTCACTTTCACATTACTATTTTACGTTGAAAATTTATGCGTCATTGATTGCTTTAAGGATTTTTCACCGCTAATTCAATTGCCTGATCTGCGGTATAAGCGCTGCAAACAATCTCTCGGTTCTTTTGGCTAACGAACCCAGCCGAGACTTGAAAGTTAAGAAATTTGATCATGTCTTGCCAGAATTCTCCATTATCAAGAAGTACTACGGGTTTGTATATTCCGTTGCGGTGCATCCCAAGTTTCGTCCATGTAGCAGCTTCAAATACCTCTTCTAGCGTCCCCATTCCTCCAGGTAGCGCTATAAAGGCATCAGCCAAGTCATACATCGTTTTCTTGCGTTCGTGCATATCAGTTGTCACAATCAGAGAGGTCACCCTCGGATGAGCTATTTCACGATCAGCTAATGATTCGGGAATTACGCCTGTAACTTCTCCTCCGTTTTCAAGAGCCGCATCGGCTACCTGTCCCATTAGTCCAATCTGTGCACCGCCGTAAATGAGTCCGAACCCCTTCTGTGCAAGTTTTGCTCCGAGTTCCTTTGCAAGCTTTTGAAACTCCTGATTGGCGCCTTCTTTCGAGGCGCAAAAGACACATATTTTTTGATTTGCCACTTCCCCAAACTACATGAATTTATATTGTTAATCTCTTAAATTCTGGCAATATAGAAACATGGGTAAATTAATCGCCTTTGATATGGAAGGATGCGATTTTTTTGTCTCTAAACTTTTAGAAATCTGGGATAAAGGGCATTCAGTATTTCCTCTTGATCAACGCCTACCGCAAGCTAAAAAGGAACAACTAGTCAAGGCTTTTGGAGTATCTGAGGTCATAAGCGAAAAAGAAACATATAAAGCCAAAGGGATACTTATGGAGCCCGATGACGCCCTTGTTATTGCTACTAGTGGAACTACTGGCGATCCGAAAGGAGTCGTATTAACACATACTGCCCTAAAGGCTTCGTCCCGAGTAACGTCATCGCAGTTAGATGTGCAGAATAGCGTGGATGAATGGTTGTGCTGCATACCGGTTTCACATATCGGAGGTTTCTCTGTCATTACCAGGGCTCTACACAATGGAGTTCGGCTTAGAGTGCAGAGAAGATTTGATGCCGCACTATGTGAAGAAGCCGGACGAAGTGGGTCGACACTTGTATCTCTTGTTCCTACAGCATTAGGCCGGATAGACTCCTCTGTCTTTCGGAAGATTCTTGTTGGTGGAGCCGCAGCACCACAAATCCTTCCGGACAATGTAATAGTTACATATGGGCTTACGGAAACTGGAAGTGGCATAGTTTATAATGGTATTCCTCTTCCCGATGTGAAGATAGAAATACGGGATGGAGAAATTGTTGTACAGAGTCCCACTCTTTTCAGCCGCTATTTGGGTGATGAGTCTCAAAATAGTGAGCAATGGTTTTCAACTGGGGACGCAGGCTTTTTCCAAGATGATCAAAAACTTGTAGTAACTGGTCGGCTGGATGATGCAATTGTCACAGGGGGTGAAAAGGTTTGGCCGACTCTTATTGAGAGAGAACTGGACTCTCTAGGATTGTTCTCAGAACACGTTGTCGTTGGAAGATATGATCAAGAATGGGGACAGGCAGTCACAATTATTGGCGTTCCCAAAAATTCGGAAAAGCCTTTAGACATATCTGATATTAGAGATCAACTGCGAGACTCTTTGCCAAACTATTCGTTGCCTAAAGCAATTGAAATAGTAGATGAGTTACCTCGGAATGCGATGGGAAAGATTTTACGACGTTTAGTCTGACCCTAAATTGAAATAAACTTTCCCAGCCTCAGGAATCAACTCTCGCATTTGAGCATTAGTAAAAAAGTCAGCTGTTCCTAAACCATGTGTGGTTTCAGGTGCAACATTCGCTGCAACTGCGCACCATCCCGTCAGGGCAATGGGCCCATCATAGGTAGATGAAATAACAGTTTGGATATTATCCTTTGCGGCAAATGAAGAAATTTTGAGAGTTTGATCAATGCCACCAATTAGCGAAGGCTTAACAACAATGTATTCGCAAAGATTTTCTGCAATAACAGCTTCAAGATCATTCATAGAGCTAGACAGTTCGTCTACTGCAATGGGTACTGGAACGATGCTTCTCAGCTTCTTGAGATCTTCTAAATTTGCTACAGGGTCCTCAACGTATTCCAGTCGATCACCTAGTAATTTCCTTACACGGTCTAAAAAAGTAACAGCGTACTGCAAGGACCAGCTACCGTTGGGATCTAGTCGAATTTTCTCATCCTCTCTTACAATTTCAGAGAGTAATTGCAGTCTCTCCTGATCATCTCTGAATCCTAGCTTTACCTTAAAAACTGATAATCCTCTTGCGCGATAACTTTCCAAACCTTTTCTTAGGTTTCGCTGACTTGAGCCATCAAGCAATGCGTTGACTTTCACACAGTCTGCCCCGCCTCCCAGGCGTTCTACAAGGGATTCGCCCTTCTTTGATGCTTCAAGATTCCAGATCGCAAGGCTGATGGCTGCTTGGACTTCATTAGAAAGTTCTTGCAATGACATCTCAGAATGTTTATATGATATGAGTTGGGAATAGGCTTCCTCCATTGTGACACTCGACCAACCTTCCAATGGCAGAATTTCACCACATCCTGTGTATTCACCCTCGCCCAAAGCCACGACCCAGCCATCTCTTGATTCTATTTGTGCCTTTGATGTAATTATCGGTTGGGTTAATTCGTAGCGGACCTTCTCAATTAGCATATTCAAACTCTCTTATGAACTCATTAATAACCTCAGCGGTTTCTTCAGGTTCCTCAAGGTGAACTGCATGCCCAGCGCCGGAGATAATTGCTATCTTTGACTCCGGTATCCGTAATTGCATTCGCTTTCCAATATCAATGTACTTTTCATCCTCACTTCCAACAATAAGCAAGACCGGTATTTTGATTTCATGAAGTCTTCCCCATAAAGGTTGCATTACCCCCGCACCTGATGCGCGGAGATGACTTATGATCCCTAGTGGGTTCGTGGATAATCTTGCACGTCTTTGCGCCAACAATTTGTTGCTTGATAGCAGCCTTTGAGTAGAGAAAATTCGTTGTGTTTCCCATGCATTGACGAATCCGGTAAGACCTTTGTCTTCAAGCAATGCGACCTTTCGGATATCATCTAGAGCCCTTTGATGTCGGGCAAAATTTTCTTGTATTCCTGGGCTTCCGCCAATGAGGATGAGCGATCGAACGTTACCTTGTTTGGCAAGTGC
>Ga0207993_1000751_pt1 | contig 12706 bp, 11 predicted proteins | sample ETN01SmetaG_2_FD_185791 | JGI IMG/M metagenome (GOLD analysis project Ga0207993, IMG submission 185791) | Marine microbial and viral communities from oxygen minimum zone, Eastern Pacific Ocean - ETNP2014F12-01SV265 (SPAdes) (version 2) | ecosystem: Environmental > Aquatic > Marine > Oceanic ...
GGGAATTTATCTCCAGTTTATCATCTGTTTTCTTTAAAAATTTACTTCCACCTACGCTATTTAAACCATAAGCAGTGATTAGTTTAGTATCCCAGTTCCATCCATTTTTGTCATAATTAAAGTCGTAATCAATTTTTATTGTCCCAGAAACACTTGTTTGACCACCCGCTGTCCAATAACTGTAACTTGACTGGTTGCCCAAAAAGGTAAATTTTCCATAGAGCAGCCAGCTATTATCAATACTATCTTGAACTTTATCATTTTGGGATTGAGTATTATTTAAACTAAAAAAAAGAATTATAATAAATAATAACCTTTTCATTTATTTCTTTTAAAAATTGGGACTGATGAACACGCTTCACCAAACATAATTTTCTTAGCAACTGGTTGAATTTTTTCAATTAAAACAGAATAAAGAAATTCTTTAAATTTTTTTCCTGAGCAACCTTTTATAATCACAGGTTTGTCCTGATATATGGCAAGATTAATATTATTGATTTTTTCAGTAATCAAGAAATTTTCATAATCATTTACACTACCTATAAAGTTTTTGATATTTATGTTTTTTAATTCTGATGATACTAACATAAAGGCCCAGTGTGGAATAATTGCATCATTAGAACATTGTATTGCAACATTTTTACCATTATAACTCGACCAATCAAAAGAACTCACCTTTTCTCTGAAATCTTTTTCCACAAGAATTAAATCATCTTTTAGCCAACATTTAATATCAAAAACAACAATATCAATATCTCCAATAAAATCTTCTAAATCAATAGTTTTTATTGGGCTTTTAGAAACTCTATTTTCAATTTCGTAGTTCATTTAAAGAAAGCCTAATTCTAGTTTTGCCTCTTCACTCATTAAATCTCTATTCCAAGGTGGATCAAAAGTCATCTCAACTTCAGCGCTTTTAACTCCATCAATATCTGCAATTTTGTTTTTAACTTCAAGCGGTAAACTCTCAGCAACTGGGCAATTTGGTGTGGTTAATGTCATTAAAACCTTAACATCATTATCCTCATTTACAAGAACATCATAAATTAAACCTAATTCATAAATATCTACAGGTATTTCAGGGTCAAATATGGTTTTTAAAACTCTTACAATTTCCTCCCCAAGCTCATTGGGATCAATTAATTTTTCACTCATTTTTTATTTTTTATTGTATGCGATTGCATAAAATTTTATTTGCTTAATCATGGAATACAATCCATTAGCTCTGTTTGGTGATAAATGTTCTTTTAATCCTATTTTTTCAATGAATGAAACATCTGATTTTATTATTTCATCAGGGGTTTTATTATTAAAAACCATTAATAAAATTGCAATTATGCCTTTTGTAATAATTGCTTCACTATCAGCAATAAAATTAATTTTACCATCTTTAAAATCTGCATTTAACCAAACTTTACTTTGACAACCTTTTATTAAATTTTCATCATTTTTTAAACTCTCATCCATTTTATCTAGTGTTTTTGATAATTCAATCATGTACTCATATTTTTGAGTCCAATCATCAAAAAACGAAAAATCTTCAATTAAGTTTTCTTGTAAATTTTCAATTGTCATACCTGATTCAAAGATACGAATTAGCTTAACATCGACTTTGCTTTTATGATAGCTTCCTGCAGAATATCAATTTCTTCAAAAGTATTAATAAATGATAGTGAAACACGAACAGTCCCTGGAATATCAAAGTGGTCCATTATTGGTTGGGCACAGTGCTGCCCAGTTCTTACAGCTACTCCATATTTATCGAGAATAGAGCCAATATCATAAGAATGAATTCCTGAAATATTAAAAGAAATTACAGAGGTTTTATTTTTTACATCACCATAAATTATTAAACCATCAATCTCTTTCAATTTTTCTGTTGCATATTTTAAAAGTTTATCCTCATATTGTCTGATATTTTCAAAACCTAAATTATTCATATAATCTAATGCAACACCAAAAGCAATAACACCAGATATATTTGGTGTACCAGCTTCGAATTTATGTGGTATTTCAGCATATGTTGTTTTTTCAAATGTTACATCAGAAATCATTTCACCACCACCCATAAAAGGCTCAATTTTTTCAAGTAATTCTTTTTTGCCATACAAGAAACCAACTCCAGTAGGTCCACATAATTTATGGGCTGATGCTGTAAAAAAGTCTACATTAAGTTTTTGTAAATCAATTTTGAAGTGAGCAGCGCTTTGTGCTCCATCAATTAAAACTAAAGCATTATAGCTGTGAGATATTTGTATTATTTCTTCAATAGGATTTATAATCCCTAAAGCATTAGAAACATGATTTAGGAAAACCAACTTTGTTTTTTTTGAAACCAGATTTTTAAATTCTTTTAAGTCAAGTTCTCCATTTTTATCTAATGGAATAACCTTTAATTTAGAATTAGTTTTCTTACACATCATTTGCCAAGGAACTATATTTGAATGATGTTCCAAACCTGAAACAATTATTTCATCATTCTCTCCAATTAAATCTAAAAACCCATTTGAAACAATATTAATTGAATGGGTTGTACCAGATGTGAATATAATTTCTTCTTTATGTTTTGCGTTGAAATGAATTTGGATGTTTTTCCTAGCTTTTTCATAAGCCTCGGTTGCTTCTTCACTTAACGAATGAACACCTCTATGGATATTCGAGTTGTAATTATTATAATAATTTGATATTGAATTTATAACACAAGTTGGTGTTTGTGAGGTTGCAGCATTATCAAAGTAAATTAACTGCTTTCCATTGATTTGCTTTTTTAAAATTGGAAAGTCTTCTCGGATATTTTTAACATCAAATTTCATTAGAGTTCAAAACCAAGGCTAACTCCAATTTTATTAGCAATGATTTTTTTAATTTTTGTTTTTAAAACTTGCATTTTGACATTTTCTAAAACATTATTGGCAAATGCATAAGTTAAAAGCCCCTTTGCCTCTTTTTCTGGTATTCCTCTAGTTTTTAAATAGTATAAAGCAGATTTATCAAGCTGTCCAATTGTACAACCATGAGAACATTTAACATCATCGGCAAAAATTTCAAGTTGCGGTTTAGTATTAACAGATGAGTGATCACCCATTAATAAATTATTATTTTGTTGAAAAGCATTAATTTTTTGAGCAATTTTATCAACTACGACTTTTCCATTAAAGACACCAGTGGACTTATCATTGTAAATTCCTTTGTATTCCTGATAACTTTCACAGTTGGGGCTGGCATGATGAACCAGGGTATGATGATCAGTGTGTTGATTTGATCCTAGAATAGTAATACCTTTTAAAATGGAATTAATGTTTTTTCCATTTTGATAAAAATTGAGATTATTTCTTACAATATTGCCACCAAAAGAAAATGTATGACAACTAGCAACGCTATCCTTTTTTTGATCAATGTAAGTGTTATCAATTATCGAAGTAGAATCTAAATCATTTTGAATCTTGTAATAATCTAGGTTAGCATTTTCCTCAACATATATTTCGGTTAGAGTATTGGTTAGTGGGTCAATGTGATTATTCTTCGAGTTTGATAAATCAGTATTTTTTTCTTGTAGTGAATAATGACTTTCAATAATCTGAGCTTTCGAACCCTCTTCAAGAATGATTAGATTTCTAGGTTGAAGCATTAATGATGATTCACCTCCTGAGTTTATATGAATAATTTCAATAGGTTTATCAAGTTCTACATTTTTTGGGATATGTATATACGCTCCTTCTTTAGAAAATGAACTATTTAGTAAACTAAATGATTCATTAGTATCAATTAATTCATTATAATATTGAGAAATTACATTTGAATACTTATCATTTTCAAGAACAGATGATAAAATGCAAATATCAACACCTTTATGGGTTGTATTTGACCATAAAGGATCATAAGTACCATCAATTAAAATAATTTTGTAAGATTCAATTCCACCAATAAAAAAATCTTTAACCTTCTCAAAATCAATAAGATGTCTTTTCTTTTTAAAAACTGTGAGTTCTTCACTCAATACTTTTTTTATTGGAGTATATTTCCAGAATTCATTTTTTCTATCAGGGAAACCAATTTTTTCAAATTCCTTAATTGACTTTGATCTGATATCATGCACAGGTGAATTTATATCAGCGTCAAGCTCAAATGCTAAAAATGATGAAACTAGTTTTTCTTTTAATGACATATATTTAAATTATATCCAATCATAACCCTTCTCTTCTAACTGTAAAGCAAGGTCTTTATCCCCCGATCTAGCAATTTTTCCATCTTGAAGAACATGAACATAATCAGGGATTATATGGTCTAACAATCTTTGATAGTGAGTTATAACCACTGTAGCATTATCTTTATTTTTTAGTTTATTAACTCCGCTAGCTACAATCCTTAGCGCATCTATATCAAGTCCAGAATCTGTTTCATCTAAAATTGCCAATGTAGGTTCTAACATGGCCATTTGAAAAATTTCATTTCTTTTCTTTTCACCACCGGAAAAACCTTCATTCAGTGATCTAGAAAGAAATCTAGAATCAATCTCTAAAAGATCAGCCTTTTCTCTAATTTTTTTTAACATTTCGTTAGCAGGCATTTCTTTAAGTCCTCTAGCTTTTAAATTAGAGTTTATTGCTGTTTTAATAAAGTTTGTAACAGTTATCCCAGGTATTTCCACTGGGTACTGAAAAGACATAAAAATACCCTTATGTGCTCTTTCCTCTGCAGAAAGATCTTCAATATTTTCATTATTAAAGTAAATATTTCCTTTTGTTACTTCATAATCTTCATTGCCAGCAATTACTGAGGAAAGAGTACTTTTCCCGGATCCATTAGGACCCATTATTGCATGAATTTCACCTTTTTTAACTTCCAGGCTAACACCTTTGAGAATCTCTTTACCCTCAACACTAACATGTAAATTTTCAATTTTTAACATAATAAAATTTTAACCAACTGAACCTTCCAATGATATTTCTAATAATTTTTGAGCTTCAACAGCAAACTCCATTGGAAGCTTATTTAATACTTCTTTACTAAAACCGTTAACAATTAGAGCGATAGCTTTTTCAACATCTATCCCTCTTTGATTACAATAAAAAATTTGATCTTCACCAATTTTACTTGTAGTTGCTTCATGCTCAATTTGAGCGGTTTTGTTTTTTGCTTCGATATATGGGAATGTGTGGGCACCACACTTGTTACCCATTAAAAGTGAGTCACACTGTGAGAAATTTCTTGCATTTTCTGCTCTTTTACCTACATGAACTAAGCCTCTATAACTATTTTGGGATTTTCCAGCAGAAATACCCTTACTAATAATTGTGCTTTTGGTGTTTTTTCCTAAATGAATCATCTTAGTTCCAGTATCAGCTTGCTGATAATTATTAGTGACAGCAATTGAATAAAATTCACCTATACTATTATCACCTTTTAATATACATGATGGATATTTCCAAGTAACTGCAGATCCAGTTTCAACTTGTGTCCATGAAATTTTAGAGTTCTTGTTACACAATCCTCTTTTAGTTACAAAATTGAATACCCCTCCTTTACCGTTCTTGTTACCTGGATACCAGTTTTGGACAGTAGAATATTTAATTTCTGCATCATCTAATGCAATCAATTCTACAACTGCAGCATGAAGTTGATTTTCATCTCTGCTTGGTGCGGTACACCCTTCAAGATAACTAACATAACTACCCTCATCAGCTATAACAAGTGTTCTTTCAAATTGACCGGTTCCTGCTTGATTGATTCTAAAATATGTTGACAGTTCCATTGGACATTTAACTCCTTTAGGAATGTAACAAAAGGAACCATCAGAAAATACAGCAGAATTAAGTGCTGCATAGAAGTTATCTGTTTTGGGGATAACTTTACCAATGTATTTTTTTACTAAATCTGGGTAATCTTTTATGGCATCAGAAATTGAACAAAATATAATTCCATCTTTTGCTAACGTTTCTCTGAATGTAGTTGCAACAGAAACTGAGTCCATAACAATATCAACAGCAACGCCAGAAAGTTTTTTCTGTTCTTCAATAGAAATACCCAACTTATCAAATGTTTTTAATAGTTCTGGATCAACTTCGTCAAGACTTTTTTTATTGTTTGTCTTTGGAGCTGAAAAGTAGGAAATAGCTTGAAAATCTGGTTTCTCGTAATTCACGTTAGCCCATTCAGGCTCTTTCATATTCTTCCATGCAGCATAGGCTTCTAACCTCCAATTTGTCATCCACTCTGGTTCGTTTTTCTTCTTTGAAATAGACCTTACAATATCCTCGTTAAGTCCAACAGGAAATGTTTCGGATTCAATATCAGTTGTGAATCCATATTGGTATTCTTGTTGTTCTAACTCTTTTTTTAACTCTTCTTCTGTATATGCCATAACTTAATTATAAAGAAAAACTCTCGCCACATCCACATGTTCTTGATGCATTAGGGTTTTTAAAAACAAAACCTTTTCCATTCAATCCTCCTGAGTATTCTAGCGTTGTACCTATCAAATAAAGAAAACTCTTCTTGTCAACAACAATTTTTATACCATTGTGCTCAAAAACTTTATCATTATCTTCTTTATTCTTGTCAAAATTTAACTCATATGATAAACCTGAACAACCTCCACTTTTAACACCAACTCTTATATAATCATCTTTTGGGTTAAATCCGTCTACAATCATTAGTTTAGAAACTTGATTCTTTGCTGTATCTGCTACTTTAATCATATTTTGCAAATATAATCCTTTAATAAATATTTATAATCTAAATTTGGAATTCATTAATATCCAATTATTGTACCAAAACAAGCAAATTATATGGAAAAAAGCTCAGAAAAACTCACAGATATAAATCAAATTGGAGAGTTTGGATTAATTGACTTGATTACTAAAGATTTTGAAATAGTTAATGATAGTACAGAACTGTCGATTGGAGATGATGCAGCCATTTTAAATTATAAAAATCAAAAAACAATTGTTTCAACTGATATGTTAGTAGAGGGTGTACACTTTGATTTATCATACTTTCCACTAAAACATCTAGGATACAAAGCTGTAGTTTCTTCAATCTCTGACATATGCTCTATGTATGGGATAACAAAACAAATTACAGTTTCAATAGCTATTTCAAACAGGTTCAAGTTGGAATCAATAAAGGAGCTTTACTCTGGAATCAAACACGCTTGTAAAAGATATAATGTTGATTTAATTGGTGGCGACACTACATCATCATTAAAGGGATTAGTGATTTCGGTAACTGCAATTGGATGTACTAGTAAATCTGGTTATGTAACTAGATCTGGATCAAAACCAAATGATTTAATTGTTGTGACTGGTTCGTTGGGTGGAGCATACTTAGGCCTTCAAGTTCTTGAAAGGGAAAAGCAAGTCTTCCTAGTAAATCCAAATAATAAACCGGATCTATCAAAATATAAATATGTTGTTGAACGTCAATTAAAGCCTGAAGCAAAATCCGAGATAATAGAATTCTTTTTAGAAAATAAAATCAAACCAACTTCAATGATTGATATTAGTGATGGACTTTCATCTGAAATAATACACTTGACTAAAAATTCTGGAAATGGCTGCATTATTTATGAGGATAAACTACCTATTTCACAAGAAACAGTTGAGACATGTGAAGAATTTAAACTTGAAGCGAGCACAATTGCACTCTCAGGTGGCGAAGATTATGAATTGTTGTTTACCATCGACTCAAAAGATTTAAAGAAAATAGAGCAAAACAATGAATTAACTGTAATTGGGTATATCACAAAGGAGAGTAATACAAATTTAATTACAAGAGATGGTAAAACAACTCCTATAACTTCAATGGGTTGGAAATCTTTTTGATTTATTAAGAATGAATATTTATTTTGAATTCATTAATGATTCAATGTGGTCAATTTCAATTGGTATATCTATCATTAAATTTGTAGGATCACCAGAATCATTAATTACAACATCATCTTCTAGTCTTATTCCAAATTCTTCCTCCATAATATAAATACCTGGCTCTACCGTTAAAACATTGTTTTTCTCGAAAGGTATTTTTAAGTCACAATAATCATGTGTGTCAAGACCTAGGTGATGAGATGTGCCATGGCTAAAATATTTTTTATAAGCTGGTTTATTTTTTGTTTCGTTCTGAACGTCAGACTTGTCTAATAAATTAATTCTTAAAAGTTCAGATGTCATGATTTTACCAACTTCTTTGTGATAGTCAGCCCATAAGATGCCTGGTCTAAGTAGTTTCGTAACTTCATTTTTAACATTTAAAACAGCATTATAAACTGTCTTTTGTCTTTCAGTAAATCTTCCATTAACTGGAATAGTTCGTGTCATATCACTAGAATAATTCGCATATTCTGCGCCAACATCCATTAGGATGATTTCTCCATCAACACATTGTTTATTGTTTTTTATATAGTGCAGATAATTGGAGTTTTTTCCAGATGCTATTATAGGTGTATATGCAAATCTTTTAGATCTGTTTTTTAAAAATTCGTGAGAGAATTCAGCTTCAATTTCATACTCCCAAACACCAGGCTCTACAAATCCCAAAACTCTTTCAAATCCTTTTTTAGTTATTTCACAGGCCTTTTTAATAAGACTTAATTCAATTTCATCTTTGACAGATCTCTGATATTGAAGAATTGGATTACTTTTTTTAAAGCTTAAACCACCAAAATTTTTGAGTTTTTCAATAAAACGATCTTCTCTTGTTTGAGTTTCAACATTTTGTCTGTAATGCTCGTTGGTATTAATATAAACGTGGTCAACTTCTTTTAATATTTTAGCTAAAATTTTATCAAATTCCCCAAGCCAATGAACATTCTTAATGCCAGAAATTTCAAAGGCGTCAGATTTGGTTAATTTTTCTCCTTCCCAGTGTACAATATGATCATTGGTTTCCCTTATAAAAAGAATTTCTTTAAAACTTTCATTTATCGAATCAGGGAATAATACTAAAATACTTTCCTCTTGATCGATGCCGCTTAGGTAAAATATATCTCTATGTTGTTCGAAAGGAAGTGTAGAGTCCGCACTTACAGGATAGATATCATTTGAATTAAAAAAAGCAACACTGTTAGCATTTAGCTTATTAGTGAAATTTTTTCGATTTTTAATAAAAAGGGTATTATCAATTTGACTATATTTCATAAACGGTAATTACCCAAATTTATAAAATAAATTAAGATGAAAAAGATACTTTTTGCAATCCTTTTAGTTTCATATCTCGGATTTTCTCAAAATGCCAATACATCTTATGAGATGATTGAAAAGTCTGAAAACCAATATAAAATTGATCTACAAAAATCGATAGTTAAAAACATTGATTTTACAAACATAGGACCTAGTGTTATGAGCGGTCGAGTAACTGACTTAGAGGTAAACCCTAAAAATACAACTGAGTTTTATGTTGCATATGCATCTGGTGGTTTGTGGCATACATTAAATAATGGTACAACCTTTAATCCGATAATGGATAATAGTATTACTCAAAATATAGGAGATTTTGATATTGATTGGAATTCTAGAACAATTTATGTTGGTACAGGGGAAAGTAACTCATCTAGATCTTCATATCCTGGGATTGGTATATTAAAATCAACTGATAATGGAAAAACATGGACTAATGTAGGACTAAGAGATTCTCACCATATAAGTAGAGTTATGATTAATCCTGAAAATAGCGATCATGTCGTAGTTGCTGTTATTGGTCATTTATATTCAGAAAATGAAGAAAGAGGAATTTTTGTTACCTATGACGGAGGTAAAAACTGGAATAAATCTTTATTTGTAAATAATAATACAGGAGCTATTGATTTAATATCAGATCCAAAAGATTTTAATATACAATATGCTGCTTTTTGGGAAAGAAGTAGAACTGCATGGAATTTTATTGGAAGTGGAGATGACTCAGGAATCTATAAAACTAAAAATGGAGGAAAAACATGGGATTTAATTACAACTGAAAATTCAGGATTCCCAACAGGAGAAGGAGTAGGGAGAATAGGCTTAGCAATTTATGATTCGAATACTTTATATTCAGTTGTAGATAATCAATTTAGAAGAGAGGAGAAATCAACAGAAAATTCTGATTTAAAAAGAATAGATTTCAAGGACATGACAGTTAATCAACTCTTAAATTTAGAAGATAAAAAACTTGAAGATTTTTTAAGACAAAATGGTTTTTCCAGAGATGAAAGCTCAAAAACTATTAAAGTTAAAATTCAAAAAGGTCAATTAGTTCCTAATGATTTATATAAGTTTTTAACAGATGCAAATGCAGAACTTTTTGATACCCCTGTAATAGGTGCTGAGGTTTATAAATCTGTTGATTCTGGAATTACCTGGACTAAACAAAATGATGAATACTTAGATGGAGTTTACAATAGTTATGGCTACTACTTTGGCAGAATTCATGTTTCACCTAAAGATTCTAATCAGATTTATATTTATGGTGTTCCGATAATTAAATCAAATGATTCAGGTAAAACATATACTAGAATAGGTGCAAGTAATGTCCATGTTGATCATCATGATTTATGGATAAATCCAGAAAATACTAATCACTTAGTTCTTGGAAATGATGGTGGTGTAAATATCTCATACGATCAAGGAGAAAATTGGATTAAGTTGAATCAACCTTCAGTTGGGCAATTTTACGCAATTAATGTAGATAATTCTGAACCGTATAATGTTTATGGTGGATTACAAGATAATGGAGTATGGATGGCAAAAAACACATCTGTCGAATCACCATCTTGGTACGATTCAGGACATAACAACTGGACAAAAATTATGGGAGGTGATGGTATGCATATTCAAATTGACAGTAGAGATAATAATATAGTTTACACTGGTTTACAATTTGGTAACTATTACAGACTAAACTTATCAAAGGAAAGCAGAAAAAATATTAAGCCTAAACATAAACTTGGTGAATCGCCATTAAGATTTAACTGGCAAACTCCAATATTAATATCACCGCATAATCAGGATATAATTTATTTTGGAAGCAATAAGCTGCACAGGTCATTTAATAAGGGAGATGATTGGGAAAATATCTCAGGAGATTTAACTAAAGGAGGTAAAAAAGGAAATGTGCCTTATGGAACTATTGCATCATTTGATGAGTCAATTTTTTCATTTGGTAAGATAGTAGTTGGATCAGATGATGGAAAGGTTATTTTAACTGAAAATTCTGGAAATACATGGAAAGAAATTGGAAATAGTCTTCCAAAAGATTTGTGGGTTAGTAGAGTGATTTTTTCAAAAATTGACAGTAATAAAATTTATGTTACTCTGAATGGTTACAGGTATAATGATTTTAATCCTTACGTTTTTGTTAGCACTAACAATGGAGAAACATGGAAGAATATTTCCTCAAATCTGCCTCTTTCACCTGTTAATGTAATAAGAGAAGATATTAATAGCGATAAAGTTTTATATGTAGGTACTGATAACGGAGTTTTTGTGTCACTAGATAGTGGTGAATCATGGAATCCTTTTAGTAAAAATTTGAATAGGGTAGCTGTTCATGATTTAGTCATTCATCATGCAGAAAATGATCTATTAGTAGGAACTCATGGAAGATCTATTTACAAAACAAATCTTGATGTATTTGATAATTATATAAAAAAATACAAGAAAGGAAATGACATAACCGTGCTCGATATATCAGAGTTAAAGTTTTCTAGATCCTGGGGAAGATCTGCTAATTATAGTGATGAAGTTTATAATGAAAAAATAATTATTGATTTGTTTAGTGAAAGTGATATAAATTTAGAATTTTCTATTCTAGATGAAAAAGGAAATGTGCTCAATAATGGTAATGCAATACTAAGCAAAGGATTTAATACTATTAGTATATTACCAATTTTAAACGCTGACATCAATAATAATAAACTTAAAAAACTAAGTTTTTCAACAAATAAAGCTTCAGACGGGAATATTTATTTTGGAAAAGGAAAATATACATTTAAGACAAGCAGTTTTCAAGAAAGTTTTTTAGTTAAATAACTGATAATTCTTGTTTCTGATTTGTTTGTGGATTAATTTTGTTAATCTATAAAATTTACATGAAAAATATTTTTAAATCCTCAATTGGTAGAAAAATAGCGATGGCTTTATCGGGGATTTTTTTAATAGTTTTTTTAACCCAACACTTTCTAATTAACATTACATCTGTTTTTAGTGAGGATATATTTAATATGTTATCCCATTTCATGGGCAACAACCCTTTAGTTCAATTTGTATTGCAACCAGTTTTAATTGCAGGAGTGCTTTTTCATTTCGTTATGGGTTTTGTTTTAGAATGGCAAAATAGAAAGGCGAGACCTGTCACATACGCTATGTACAAGGGATCCAAAAACTCAATGTTTGTTTCTAGGAATATGATTATATCAGGTATAGTAATTCTATCTTTTTTAGTATTACATTTTTACGATTTTTGGGTTCCAGAGATGGATTACAAATACATAAAGTCTCTGCCCGAAGATCCTAATAGATATTATGAGGAATTGATCCACAAATTTGAAAACCCAGTCAGAGTTGGTTTATACTGTTTATCTTTTATATTTCTTGCTTTACATTTAGTTCATGGTTTGTCATCTTCAACTCAGTCATTAGGAACTAATAATAAGTATGCTATAACTATTGAAAAAATAAGCTATGCTTTTGGCATAGGTATTCCATTAGGCTTCTGTTTCATTGCTCTTTATCATTTT
>Ga0207993_1000752_pt1 | contig 12691 bp, 9 predicted proteins | sample ETN01SmetaG_2_FD_185791 | JGI IMG/M metagenome (GOLD analysis project Ga0207993, IMG submission 185791) | Marine microbial and viral communities from oxygen minimum zone, Eastern Pacific Ocean - ETNP2014F12-01SV265 (SPAdes) (version 2) | ecosystem: Environmental > Aquatic > Marine > Oceanic ...
TCCCGCTGCGGCATTAGTGACGAGCGAAATGCCGAGAACTTCTGCTCCTAAATGTCTTGCGGCTATCGCTTCAAGCACTGTGGACATTCCAACAAGGTTTGCTCCTAAGAGTTGAAACATGCGGACTTCTGCCGGGGTTTCGAAGGCTCCCCCGAGTAAACCTGCATATATCCCTTCAGGAAGAGATGGATCCACTTCTTTGGCTATGTCGCGTAGTCGAGACGAATAGGCTTCGGTGAGGTCTACAAAGTGAACGGGAAGACCAACAGATGGGGCGGGACCCACCATTGGTGATGTTCCAGTCAAATTCAATTGATCAGAGATCAGCACAGGTTGGCCATCTTTCCAAGCCGGGTTAAGGCCGCCAGCGGCGTTAGTAAGGATCACTGTTTCGCATCCTGCTGCGATTGCTGTTCTTACCCCATGTACCGCGGTGTTAGCTGAATGCCCTTCATATAAATGTGCCCGACCGCCAAGTACCAACACTGCTTTATCTCCAACAGAAACAGAGCGAGCAAGATTGCGATGACCTAAAACTTTTGGTGCCGGGAATCCTGGCAAGTCATCTAACCCAACATCCGCGACGACATCTCCGAGACCATCTGCTGCGGCAGCCCAGCCAGATCCGAGTACTAAAACCACGTCATGTTTTTCCACTCCGGTGGCTTCCACTAATACTTTGGCTGCTTCTGCGGCTAATTCGTATGGGTCTTGTTCATTCATCTTGATTTTCTTTCTCTGATGTAGTTCTGAAAATTAATTTAGTTCTTGATCGTAGTTTAAGAAATAAAACGATTAGACGTAGGTGCTGCCTTTTGGTGCGCCTTCATCTTTTCGGATTTTTACGTTTATCAAAGCGGGCTTACCAGAAGCAAAAGATCGCTCTAAAGCCGGCCTGATCTCTTCTGGTTTCTCACAGTATTCACCGTGGCCGCCCAGTGCTTCTACAACTTTGTCGTAACGAGTGTCAGCTAAGTCAACAGCTACTTTTCGTTCTGCCCCATAAATTCCTACTTGAGGGCGCAGCATTTGACCCCATGCTGAGTCGTTACCGACAATTCCGACAATCGGTAAGTTGAATCGAATCGCGGTGTCGTATTCAAAGCCGTTGAGCCCGAATGCGCCGTCACCATAAATAATGAGAACTCTCCTATCTGGGAAAGTGTGTTGAGCCGCTAAAGCAAACGGCATTCCAACCCCAAGAGTTCCTAATGGCCCTGGGTCCATCCAACAATTTTCTTTTAACACAGGAACCACTTTGGAAACTTGGGCAACAATGTCTCCCCCATCTCCAATCAAGATGGTGTCTTCGTCAATGAAGTCTCTTATTTCTGCAGCGAAACGAAGAGGGTCTACTGGGCTTTCATTTGATGTGAGTTCTGATTCGAATCCTTCAGCAATTTGTTCTTCTCGAGCTCGAAGTTCCCCTGACCATTCAGCGAAATCTTTTGTGATGTTTTTTTCGTTCATTAACGCTGTGATCTGATCTAACGCTATGCCAATATTTCCCACCAGAGCTACATCCGATGACCGGTTTTGTCCAATAAGAGAAGCTTCCATTTCTAATTGAATGATCTTCGCATCAGCTGGGATGGAAGCACCGTATTTGAGTCGAAAATCTAAAGGAGATCCGGCGAGAATAAATACATCGCATTGCATCATGGCTTCTTTGCGCACACGATTGAAGAACTGAGGGTGACTGGATTGAAGTTGCCCTCTCCCCATTCCATTTAAGAAAACAGGTACTTTAGTTTTTTCAGCAAACTTTGCTAATGCTGCGCTTCCTTGCGACCATTTCACGCCTGTCCCTGCCAGCATTAATGGCTTTTGTGCCTTGGTTAAAACTTCAACGGCTTCTTGTACATCTTTGGGATCGGGAATAACTTGCGGAGGTGTGGTTCGTATTTCTGGAAAATATGCGGTCTCCATATCAGCCGGCGACATCAAAACGTCCATAGGTATTTCTAAAAACGACGGACCGGGAGTTCCAGTGACTGCGGCTCGGACTGCCATCTCAATGTATTCGGGTATTCTGCTGGTTTCATAGCAGGCGTCAGCCCATTTGCTGATGGGGCGAATCATTGATACGTGATCCATTTCTTGAAGTGATCCGCGTCGCAAATTGTTAAATGGCCCTTGACCGCCAATAACTAAGATGGGGCTGTTCGCCCGCCAGGCGTTCGCTATTCCCGTCACCCCATCGGTTATTCCCGGGCCGGCAGTTAAAACGGCGCAACCTATTCTTCCTGGGTTTAATCTGCTGTAAGCGTCTGCAGCATGTACTGCGGCTTGTTCGTGCCGCACATCAATAATTGCGATACCTTCGTCCAGTGCGCCATCGTAGATGGGCATGATGTGCCCTCCGCTTAGGGTGAAGATCGCTCCAACTCCAGCTTCTTTGAGTGCTCTTGCTGCAAGTTTTCCGCCGTGAACCATGTTTTTTCCTCTCTTGAACACTTTAAGGGATTCACGTGATGGGTTCATAGCCCACTTAGAGAAACTCAGTTTTTAAGACTCAGTTAGAGATTTTGTGACCTCTAAGATTCCTTCTCGTGCATCGCTGAAATAAAGAAGCGTGTTGTCTGCGACGAACAGCGGATTATCTATTCCAGCAAATCCTGGGCTAAGTGACCTTTTTACGACTATCACCGTTCGTGAGTCATCGACATCCAAAATGGGCATACCAGCGATTGGTGAATCTGGATCATTCCTTGCTGCCGGATTAACCACATCGTTTGCTCCGATAACTATGGTCACATCGGCGCGTTTGAAGGTGGGGTTGACTTGATCCATGTCGAGAAGGTGTTCATAGTCAATTTCTGCCTCTGCGAGAAGCACATTCATGTGACCTGGCATTCTTCCGGCAACGGGATGAATGCCAAAAGAAACTTCTATTTCTCGTTTCTGCAGTGTTTGCATGAGTTCCCTTACAGCGTGTTGCGCTTGCGCCACTGCCATTCCGTATCCGGGAACAATGATTACTCGTTCTGAAATTTCAAGAAGCATTGCTATTTCTTCCGCAGAAGTTGATGTGACCTTATCTCCATAAATGTCGTCACCTGAAGAGCTAGCTACAGGCGCAGCGCCGAAAAGAACATCAAGAAGAGATCGGTTCATGGCTTTACACATAATTTGGGTAAGAACAAGACCGCTTGCCCCTACAAGAGAGCCTGCAATTATTAAAAGCGAGTTATCAAGCACAAATCCAGCAGTTGACGCCGCAATACCGGAGAGAGAGTTCAGCAAGGCAATCACCACCGGCATATCTGCGCCCCCAATTGGAACAGCGCAAAGAATGCCAAGTAAAAATCCGGCAGCGATTAGCAACCAGAGTGAGAGTTGGCCTTCTGGCTGGAATCCTCCGATTTGGATCGCAAGAGCTAAGGAAACCAGGAAAGCCAGTGCTCGGATGATGGGAAGTCCTCGGAACCCATTCCATGTCAACTTTCCTTGAAGCTTTCCAAAAGCAATCATTGATCCGGAGAGTGTCATCGCCCCGATGAGAGAGGTGATTGCTGCGGCAACTGCGGTTTGACTATCTGACTGGCCTAACTCGGTTACTTCTATGAATGAAGAAGCAGCAACTAAAACTGAAGCGCCGCCACCAAAACCATTAAATAAAGCAACGAGTTCCGGCATCGAAGTCATTTGAACTCGAATAGCCAGCAGCGCTCCAATGCCCACACCTACGCAAAGTCCAATGGTGAGGAGTTGATAACTGAGAATTGACTGGTCAAATAAGGTCACAAGAACGGCAATTAGCATTCCGGTTGCACCCATTAGGTTCCCGCGTGGTGCCGTTCTTGGACGACCTAGCCCTTTGAGCCCCAAGATGAAAAGAATCGCAGCGATCAAATAGCCGATATCAATCACGTTTGCTCTGCTCATGATTCACGTTTCTTTCGCTTCGTGAACATTGAAAGCATCCGGTTCGTGACAACAAACCCACCTACTACGTTGATGGTGGCTAAAACCACAGCAAAGAACCCAAGAACGGTGGTGAGCGTTGAATGATCCGCACCTGCGGCCACTAGTGCCCCGATGAGGGTTATCCCGGAAATCGCATTAGATCCGGACATCAGTGGAGTGTGGAGAGTAGCCGGGACTTTAGAGATCAGTTCCAATCCTAGAAAGACAGCCAAAGTGAAAAGGGTTAGCGCTAAAAGTAACGTCACGATTCAGACCTCTCTGTAACTTGCGGTTCTTCAGCATGCAGTTTCTGGACAATAGCTTGATTAACTATTTCACCTTTTTCTGCGACCAGCATTGTGTCTACTACTTCGTCTTCACGATTTATAACTATTTGACCTTCCTCTGAAAGCAACTGAACAAGGTTAAGAAGATTATTGGCAAACATTCGAGAAGCAGAAAGTGCCATGTCAGCCGCAAGGTTGCTTGGCCCAAGGATTGTGACTCCCTGATGTACAACTTCGACGTCAGTTTCGCTAAGTGCGCAATTCCCTCCTCTTTGGACTGCTAAATCGACAAGAAGTGCGCCGGGTTTCATCGCTTCCACCATCTCTTGAGTTACCAGGATCGGGCTTTTCGCTCCTGGTATTTGGGCTGCGGTAATTACCAGATCTGCCTCTGCAAGATAAGGAATCATCCCTTTCTGGATTCTTTGATCTCGTTCAAGAGGGGTTTCCCCTTCCTCTGCTGGAAGATCTATAGATTTCGCTCCCAAGGATCGGATTTGTTCTAAGGCTTCTGGTCGTATATCAAATCCTTCTACGGTTGCGCCTAGCCGTCGAGAAATCGCCATGGCCTGCAGTCCAGCGACTCCGGCTCCGAGAACAACTACTTTTGCGGGAGGAATGGTGCCTGCTGCGGTTATCAAAAGAGGGAAAAGTTTCGGCATTCTGTGTGCCGCCATGAGAACTGCTTGGAATCCAACAACAGTCGCCATTGAAGAAAGAACGTCAACGGACTGAGCTCGAGTGCTTCTTGGTACCAAATCTAAGGAGAAAACAGTTGCCCCAGTTTTCATTAACGCTTCTGCCTGCTCTAAGTCCCAAAGAGGGTCAAGAAGACCTAGAACCACATGTTTAGAAGTAAGCGAGGAAATATCCGTTTGGAGAAGACCATTAATGCTTAGAACAATTCCTTCTTCTCCGATGGCGGTTGAGGTATCTGGTGCGATAGTTGCTCCAGCTTTGACGTATTCCGCGTCGTCAAATCCCGCTAAAACTCCTGCACTGCTTTGAACACAAACTTCGTTTCCTTGGTTGACGAGTTCCTCCACAACATCGGGAGTGGAAGCTACTCGACTTTCATTTTCTATCTGTTCTTGAACTACGACGATTCGCACTCTGTGGATCCTCTTACTAATTGCAATATGTTGCTTCCGAATGGAGAGGCTAACGCCATTACTGTTGTTAGGGGTGGAATATTTTCAATCAAGGGTGACGCGTTAGATTTCTTTCCAACCTTGCTCTAGGTTATGAAAATGGACAGTGAAACATCTTCTGCTTCTACTCACGAAGGTGTGCTGGATCACGGGCTTGAAACTGAATTTGAGACCCCAGGTCCGGGGCAGTGGAATCTTGATCGGTCACACTTCCCTGGCGGAACCACACCAATCATGCAATCGGTTTTACGCGAAGCGATGGAAAACGCATTTAGTAAACAGTGGGTGCTTCACGGCATCCCTGCTGAAACAATGTCTGTAGCTTTTGTACAAGGCTTCATGTATACCCGATTGAGGCCTTTAGTGTTAGCGGATCGCCCTTCAACTAAACCTCCACCAACTCCTCTTCTTAAACTTCTAACACGAATACATCCAGAGTTCCGCAGACGCACAAAAGCTGCGGAAAAAACACTAGCTAACTCACCTGCTCCCGCAGTCATAAAAGAATGGCATGAGGAAATACGGCCTCGTCTTGTGTCCATAAATCTTGATTTCCAGAATGTTGATCTTTCTCTCTTAGACAACGAAGGTTTGCTGGAACACTTCAACTCCGTTCTCGATCATCTTCGCTTTTCAATGACAGAACACTTTCGACTTCATGGTTACGATCTTGGTCCGATCGGACAACTCTTAGTAGAAGGCCAAAAGTGGGGGCTCGAAGGCCCAGAACTCCTCGCAGCTTTAGTTGGCGCATCACCTTCCACAAAAGCGCCGCTTGAATCATTATTCAAAATAAGGACCCTCTTAGAAAAAGATGAAGTGTTCCCAGAAAATCTTGAAGATGTAAAAAAATCATCTGCTGCTCACGCCGAGCTTGATTCTTACCTTGAAAATCGAGGATCTGTTCTCTATGCCGGATACGACCTCGACACTCCTACCTTAAGAGAATCCCCTGAAGTTTTACTCGCCACTATTCTCGCAGCAACTAGCCCAACCTCTGATGCGAATAAGCCTTTAGAAATCGCTGATCAGCTCCGCGGCCGCATCCCAACTACTGAGCACTTAGTTTTTGATGAAGCACTTCATGACGCTAGAGAAGCTATGGATTTGCGCGACGATAACGGACCGATAACTGCTGAATGGCCTTGTGGACTTCTGCGTTTAACCATCCTTGAAATTGGCAGACGACTCAAATCTTCTGATCACCTCGTGGATGAATCCCATATTTTTTGTTTAACTAACACAGAAATAACAAATCTTCTATCCACCGGATTAGGCCCCTCACCAAAAGAAATCAATCAAAGAGAAAAAGCTCGTCTCCAACAAAAACTTCTTGACCCACCTTTGACACTCGGACCTCCTGAAACCCCTCCCCCGCTTAATGCACTGCCAGCACCACTCGCAACCACCGTAAGCATGGTTCAAGTGGTTATTAATGAACTAGGCATGGACGGAACTAAAGAAACAGACTCAAATGAGCATCTACTAGGAATAGGCATCGGAGACGAAAAAATAACAGGTGTAGCTCGAGTCGCAGAAAACGCTGAAGAAGCTATTCAACGTTTACAACCCGGAGAAATTCTTGTAACCCGAGCTACTTCACCCGCCTACAACCTAGTTTTGACCCTCGTTGGTGGATTAATTACTGCTGAGGGTGGCGCAATGTCTCATGCTGCAGTACTGTCTCGTGAACTCGGCATACCTGCCGTTATAGGCGCAGCAAAAGCTATGACAAAGATTAAAGACGGAGACACAGTAGAAATTGACTCTTCAAAAAACTCGGTGACCATAAAACCCGAACACTCTGAAAGTAGCTAAATGGAACACGAAAAAAATCTTGAGGCAACCGGACCGTCTACCCGTAGACGTCGTTCTACGAGACGGAGACGAGACGAACCCGTTCTCTCTTTTGAGGGAGTGAAACCCTTAACTTACGATTTAGATCCCGTAGAAATCTTAAAAGAAGAAGATATTGAAACTATTCATAACGCCTCGATGCGGCTTCTAAGCGAAACAGGGATGCTTCTTATCGACCACCCCCCTGCCCTTAAAAACCTGAAAGCTAATGGTGTGAAAATTGAAGGTGAAATGGCGTGGATAGATGAAGACACGCTTATGCATTTTGTAAATATGGCACCCAATACATTCACTCAGTTAGCTCGCAATCCGTTAAATAATTTAGAAGTTGGAGGAAATCAAATAATTTTCGCCCCAGTTTATGGGCCTGCTTTTGCCTTTGATCTTGATAAAGGGCGCCGACCAGCGACCTTAGAAGACTTCCAAAATTTTGCGAAACTCACTTACATGACACCTGAGCTACATCATGCTGGAGGTGTCCTCGTAGAACCAAACGATGTTGATTTACAAGAACGACATCTTGACATGCTTCTTGCCCACATCACTCTAAATGACAAGGCATATATGGGGAACGTGATACATCCTGATAACGCTCGCGATACTGTCACGATGAGTGAAATTATTTTTGGCGCTGACGCGATTAAAGAAAACCCTGCAGCTCTTTCCATTGTGAGTATTTCTTCACCTATGCGTATGGATGAGAGAATGTTAAGCGCTCTTGAGGTTTATGCAGAAGCGAAACAAGCAATGATTTTGGCGCCTTTCATCATTGTTGGTGCTATGTCGCCAAGCACTATCGCTGCTTCTATCGCTCAACAAAACGCAGAGTCCCTTTTCGCTATTGCTTACGCCCAAATGCTCAATCCTGGCACGCCTTGCATACAGGGTCCTTTCCTACCGAATGTTGATATGAAGACTGGTGCGCCAGCTTTCGGTAGCCCAGAAAGCAACTTGGCTCTCTACGCCTGCGCTCAAATGGCTAGACACTATGGATTACCGTTCCGATCTGGAGGAAATTACACCGCCTCCCGTGTTCCAGATGGGCAAGCAGGTTTCGAATCTGCCGGAACCATTTGGCCTACGGTTCAAGCGTGCACAAACTTCATTCTTCATGCAGCAGGATGGCAAGAAGGGGGGCTTACTTCCGGTTACGAAAAATTTATTCTCGATATAGAAACCCTTGGTGCGCTCACAAAATTCTCAAAAGGGCTTGATCTTTCCGAAGAAGAATTTGCTTGGGACGCCTACGAAGAAGCCGGACCCGGTAATCATTTTCTCGGAACCGCTCACACGATGAGACATTACAAAGATGCTTTTTTCCAGCCACGAATTTTTCACACCGACAGTTACGAAAAATGGAAAGACGAAGGAAGCACTGACGCCGGTCAACGGGCAAACGTTATTTGGAAAGAGATGCTCAACAACTACGAACCACCAGCAATAGACGATGCTGTATCTGAAGAACTAGATGCCTTTGTCGCACAACGACGCCAGGAAATTAGCGACGGTAAGGCTCGCAGTGAATGGATTTCCTCTAAGTAGTTTTTAAATGTCTTTCATTAAACGAAGCGCATCATAAATAGCTGCGTGAATATTTCTGTTCGCCACAGCGTCCCCTATCCGGTACAAAGCAAACGATTCTTGTTCGTCTTCAAAACATGGCTGGGGTTGACCATTTAGTAAAGCGTTGTGATCTATTTCCCCTTGATTGCAAGAAAGAGATTTGAGTTCAAGATACAAATCAGCGTTCGGGAGAGTTCCATGGTCTACTACCAGATAATCAACCTCGCGTGTTGACCGGTGAGAAGAATGGTCGCTACCTAACTCGACGACGAGTCGATCATTTTCTTTAGAAGCACTCATCACTCTCTGGTTCAGCGTTACACGAGTTTCTGTTTCGTTGAACGTTCGAGCGTAGGGAACATGATTAACTCCCCCAATTTCAACTCCAAGTGTTCGCTCTGGAGTCACTATTTCCAAGTCCGCTCCTGATTGTGCGATGATTTCTGCCGTGGAGAGAGCGGAATGTGTTCCGTTGTCGTCATAGAGGAGAACGTTTCCTTGGGGAATCACTTCTCCGCTTAAGACATCCCAAGAAGTAACTGCGAGTTCTGCTCCTTTTTCAAGTGGAGGCATTTGTGGTAGCCCGCCGGTAGCGACAATCACTACATCCGGGTTAAGCGCAGAAATGTCTTCTTGTTCAGCGATATGGTCATAAATTATTTCAACTCCTAGTCGATCTAATTCGGCAAGGCGCCAGTCCACTACTCCTTGGAAATCTTGCCGTCGTTTGTTTCTTACCGTCAACGCGATCTGCCCGCCGGCTTTCGGCATAGCTTCAAAAACTGTTACTTCATGACCTCTTTCTCCAGCCACTCTTGCTGCTTCTAGTCCTGCTGGTCCCGCCCCGATGACTATTATTTTCCGATGTTTTTCAGCAGGAAGGACTTTGTGCGGCATAATTGCTTCGCGTCCTGTCGCCGCGTTATGCACACAGAGCGCTTCACCGTTCTCGTAAATCCCGTCTAAACAAAAAGTTGCTCCAACACAAGGACGGATTTGCTCTTCGCGCTCTTCAATTACTTTTAAAACAATATGAGGGTCAGCCATATGCGCTCTCGTCATGCCGACTAAATCAACTTTGCCTTCTTGGATTGCATAGCGTGCTGTTGCCACGTCATCAATTTTTGAAGCGTGCAAGACCGCGAGGCCAGTATTTTCTTTCACTAATCCAGCAAAATCTAAATGTGGTGCTGCTGGCATTCCATGTATGGGAATCACATTGGAAAGTTGAGCATCAGTTGCCACTAACCCTCGAATAACGTTGACGAAATCTATTAGCCCGGTGGCTTCAAATTCTTTGAGTATTTCAATTCCGGCGTTGTAATCTAGGCCTTCTGGCACGACTTCATCTATTGACATTCTTAAGCCCAAAATGAATTCTGGCCCCACTCGTTCTCTCATCGCTTCCAAAACTCTGGTGGAGAATCTGAGACGATTTTCTAGTGACCCGCCAAATTCATCTTCTCGAAAGTTAGTTGTTGGGGAATAAAACTGATCAAAGAGGTGCCCATAGGACTCAATCTCTATTCCGTCCATTCCGCCGGCTTGCATACGTTCAGCCGCATCGGCAAATTTCCTAATTATGCGCTCTATATCCCAGTCCTCTGCCTCTTTAGGTATCGCTCGATGAGCGGGCTCCCTTAAGGAAGTTGGCGCAACAACTGGCAACCAATTGTCGTGAGACCAGATTGAGCGTCTCCCAAGATGAGTTAGTTGAATCATGCATGCTGCACCGTGCTCATGCACTCCATCAGTTAATCGTTGTATCCATGGAACGATGGCATCATCGTAGGCGTGAAGATTTCCAAAAACTGGAGCGCTGTCTTCAGCTACCACCGCTGAACCAGCGGTCATTGTAAGTCCTACTCCCCCCTTCGCTCTTTCCTCGTGGTAAAGGCGGTATCGATCTGTTGGCATTCCTTCAACCGAGTAAGCCGGTTCATGCGCTGATGTAAAGACGCGGTTACGGATCTTCAAATGTTTGAGCTGAAAGGGTTCTAGCAGCGGATCGTTCATTTTAAAAACATAGACCAGTCATACGGTTTGATCGAAATCAAGAATTATTCAATACCTATGTAGCAATTTCAAGGACGAAAACTCTAATCACTCTGTGGTCAGCTCGTACTCGATACTTTGGGTATCCCGGGTAGAACGCTCCACCAAGTTCAAAAATTTTATCTGTTTCTTCTTCTTCGCTTAAACGAGCGGTAACCGTGGCTGACTGATCTTGATAAGAGACCACTGCGGATGGATTTTTCTCCAAGTTATACACCCAGCCTGGCGTTTTTTTCTGACCATAATTAGATCCAATTATCGCGATATTTCCTTCTATAGGAACACCAAGAAGAGGCATCGTTCGTTCTTTACCGGTTTTCGCTCCCGTTGTAGTGAGCATGATCACTGGCAAACCAGCCAGAAGTGTTGGAAGCGTCCAACGACCATTAGTGAGTTTAAATAATATGCGATCAGGCCAATGCAATGATTTAGAAAAAAACCATGCACCTACTCGGCTTGAGCCGAACGCTTGCATCAATTTTTGAAGCTGGTTGGCTTTTTTTACTTCATACCCAAGCTCTCTTAACGTTCCCATACAAATTTCCCCCTCATGTTTTGAGCAAGATTAAACGTAACACCCCGAAGAGTCTCATGTCACTAGTTTGTGTTTCAATAAAATATAGAACTGATTTGCTTTGAGCCATAAAGGATTTCTTTTTATGAAAGCAGCTGTCTTACATAATGTCGGTGGACCGCTTGTAATTGAGGACGTTGAGTTAGATGAACCGTGGCCCAATGAAGTAATAGTTCGTACTTTCGGCTGTGGTGTGTGCCATAGTGATCTTCATTTTATTGATGGCCACTATGGTGTGGGCTTTCCAGTAGTTCTTGGGCATGAGGCTTCCGGCATTGTCGAGTCTGTGGGTTCAGACGTTGATTATGTTCAACCTGGTGACCATGTGATTGCTTGCATGTCGGTGTTCTGCGGGGACTGTAATTACTGCTCGAGTGGTCGCCCATACCTTTGTATGGATCCAAGTGTGAGAAGAAATGAAAGTGATGCTTCGCGTATTCGTTTTAATGACGAACGGATCACGCAGCTTTACGAGTTGGGGGCTTTCGCTGAGAAAATGTTGGTGCATGAAAGTGCGTTAGTGAAGATTCGTGCGGACATGCCTCTTGATCGGGCTGCATTGATTGGGTGTGCGGTGACTACAGGCTTCGGGGCGGTCACGAACACTGCCAAGGTTCCTTTCGGGGCGACTGTGGCTGTTGTAGGTTGTGGTGGAGTAGGTCTTTCAGCGATAAATGGTGCTTCAATTATTGGTGCTTCACAAATTATTGCCCTAGACGTATCGGAAGACAAGCTTGATTTGGCTCGTCAAGTCGGTGCCACCCATACAATTAATGCTTCTGATTCTGATCCCGTTGAAGCTGTTTTAGAGCTGAGTGGTGGCGGGGTTGAGTTTTCTTTTGAAGCATTAGGAAAGAAAGAGACAGCGGAGCAGTGTTTTGAAATGCTCTGCCCGGGTGGTGTTGCCACAGTAATTGGCATGGTTCCTGAAGGGCAGAAAGTAGCAGTTTTAGGTTCAGAACTTTTAAGCGAAAAAACTTTGCAAGGTTCGAATATGGGTTCGAACCAGTTTCGTATAGATATGCCGTACTATGTGGATCTTTATCTTGAAGGAAAATTGAAACTCGATTTGATTCGTGAAAAAAATATTCAGCTAGAGAGCATCAACGAAGCTTTCGATGCTTTACGAATCGGCGCTTCTGGGCGTAGAACCATTGTTTTCTAATCATTGAAGTCTTGAGAGCTTTTAAGTGACGGATCATAGACGTATCGACAAAAATGGTTCAAAGCTTTCATTTCTGGAATTGAGTTCGCTCTAGTATCAATTAGTGTTTCCGACCCGATCAGAAAAGCCA